>Ga0207664_10000579_pt1 | contig 25601 bp, 23 predicted proteins | sample LARL83metaG_FD_184349 | JGI IMG/M metagenome (GOLD analysis project Ga0207664, IMG submission 184349) | Corn, switchgrass and miscanthus rhizosphere microbial communities from Kellogg Biological Station, Michigan, USA - LAR L8-3 metaG... | ecosystem: Host-associated > Plants > Roots >... | reverse complement strand
GTCGGCCGGCGTGGCAGCCGGAATGACCGTCATAGCGGTCGCGCGGGGCCGTTCCTTCGCGCTCGAGCGCGGGGACGTCCGCGTAGTGCAGGCGCTGCGCGACGTGCAGTTCGAGATACAAGAAAACGGGGCCATCGCACTGCGATAGCCCCGTTGTCCGCTTTAGCCTTGCGGCTGCGCCGTCGGCTGCTCCGACGGCTCGTTTTGTCCGTCATGACGATGCTGCCGGCGCTCGCGCATCTGCTGCATGTTCTGCTGAACCTGCGTGCGCTGCGCAGGCGTAAGCACGTTCATCATCTGCTGGCGCAGCTGCTCGTGCGCCTGACGGCGTGCCTGCGGGTCCATCCGGCTGCCGCGCGGATGCGCCTGGCGGAACTGCTGCATGATCTGCTTGAGCTGCGTTTTTTGCTGATCGCTCAAATTTACGCCGCGAAGCATGCCCATGAAGCCGTGCCGTCCGCCGTGGCGGTGGCCTTGCCACTGGCCGTGCCGGGTCTGGGTGGTGCCTTGCGCAGGCGCCTGCCCGGCTTGCTGCGCAAACACCGTGACGGGGGCAATCAAAGCGCCGCACAGCGCGGCGGGAAGAAGAAGGGAACGAAGGGATTTCACTGGGTTTTCAACTCCGTCGTAAAGAGGTTGCTTTCAATCTAACGCACGATGCCGGAGAATTGGCTTAGAAACCGATGAAAGAACTAATTGCGTTCACCGAGCACCAGACAATCACGACGAAGACGCGCTACGAAATCCTCGACCTCACCGATCGGGTCGAGGACGTACGCAAGCGAGCGCAGCTCCTCGACGGGTTCATCCTGGTAAGCACGATGCATATCACGGCTTCGATATTCGTGAACGACCACGAATCCGGTCTATGGCAAGACATCATGGCGTGGCTCGAAGATCTCGCGCCGCGCAAACCCGAGTACAAGCATCACTTAACGGGCGAGGATAACGCGGATGCGCATCTCAAACGCATGCTGCTCGGGCATCAAGTGATCGTTCCCGTTACCGGCGGAAAACTCGATTTGGGAACCTGGGAGCGCGTTCATTACGGCGAATTCGACGGGCAGCGGCCCAAGCGAATTCTCTTTAAAGCAGTGGGTATCGGTGAGAAGCGATGATCGAATCCTGCGAAACGCTCGTCGTTGGCGCCGGGCCGTCGGGACTCTTCTTAGCGGCGGAGCTTTACCGGCGCGGCCGGCATTGCGTGCTGGTCGAGCGCGCGAATGCGCCGTCGTCGTTTTCGAAAGCGCTGGCCATCATGCCGGGCACGATGGAACTCTTCGAGCGCGCCGGCATCGCGCAAGCATTCGCCGCCGCGGCAAATCGCATCGACGGCGTTCGTTTCGTCACGCCGCGCGGCTCCGCGTTCGTGCCGTTCGCCGGCATTCGCAGCACGTACAATTACGTGTCGATTCTGCCGCAGTGGAAAACTCAGCAGTTACTCGCGGCGCGCCTTACCGAGCTCGGCGGCGCAGTGCGATACGGCTGGACGCTCACCGCTCTGCGCGGTCGCGGCAACGGCGTGGACGCGACGCTGGAAAGCCCCCAGGGCACGCGCACGATTCGCGCGCGGTACCTCGCCGGATGCGACGGCATACACAGCACCGTGAGACAGCAAGCCGGCATCGCATTCGACGGCGGCAGTTATCCGGGCACTGCGCTGCTCGCGGATAGCGTCGTGCGCACGCGCGTGCCTGCGAACGAAGCGCGCGTCCACGTGAGCGGCGGCGCGGTCGTAACGATGTTTCCGATAAGCGACTCGCTGCGCCGCATCGTCGTGATCGCTCCGCGCGAGCAGCTTCCCGAGCGCGCGGAGCGCGAATGGCTGGAGGAACGGCTGCGGCTCGCCGGCTACCCCGACGCGTGTGTCGAGCAAACGGTGTGGAGCAATGGATTTCAGGTGCATCGGCGGATTGCGGCTGCGATGCGTTGCGGCGCCGTTTTCCTGGCCGGCGACAGCGTGCACACGCACAGCCCCGTCGGCGGACAGGGCATGAACGTCGGCTTGCGCGACGCATTCGATCTGGCCTCGAAGCTCGCGCCCGTGCTCGCGGGCGAGGCGCCGGTTTCGCTGCTGGACGAGTACGAGCGCAAGCGCCTGCCGGTGGCGCGAGCCGTGCTCGCGCGCACGCACCTTCTCACGCGCGCGCTTGCGCATCCGAATCCGATGATGCGTGCCGTACGCGAAAGACTAGCCCCGGCGATCGCGGGACTGCCGATGGTTTACGGACCGGTGATTCGCCGGCTCTCGCTTACGGCTTAATTGCGGCCGCGCGCACCGCGGGTGCGGCGTGCGATTCGAACTTCTCGAAGTTCTTGGCGAAGAGCGCTGCGAGCTTCTTGGCTTGCGCGTCGTACGCGACGCCGTCGAGCCACATGTTGCGCGGATTGAGCACTTCGCTCGGCACGCCCGGAACGCGCAGCGGAATCGAGAGCCCGAAAAAGGGCTCCATCTCGAACTCGACGTCCGCGAGCGCTCCTTCGATGGCCGCATTCACCATGGCGCGCGTGTAGCCGATCGCCATGCGTTTTCCCACGCCGTAGGGCCCGCCGCTCCAGCCGGTATTGACGAGCCAGCACTGCACGCCGTGCTCGTCGATGCGCTGGCCGAGCAGGCGCGAGTATACGGTCGGATGATGCACCATGAACGGCGCGCCGAAGCACGTCGAGAAGGTGGCCTGCGGCTCGGTGATGCCGCGTTCGGTGCCGGCGACCTTCGCGGTGTAGCCGGAGAGAAAATGATACATCGCCTGCTCTTTGGTGAGCTTTGCGATCGGCGGCAGCACGCCGAAAGCGTCGGCGGTGAGCATGATAATCGTCTGGGCGTGCCCGCCTTTGCTGCCGGGGACGACATTCGGAATGAACTCGATCGGATATGCGGAGCGCGTGTTCTCGGTTTTCTCTTCGGATTCGAGATCGAGTTTGCGCGTGTGCTCGTCGTACACGACGTTTTCTAACACGGCGCCGAAGCGATGCGATGCCGCCCAGATCTCCGGCTCCGCTTTTTGCGAGAGGCGGATGACTTTCGCGTAGCAGCCGCCTTCGAAGTTGAAGACGCCGCTTGCCGACCAGCCGTGCTCGTCGTCGCCGATGAGCGGACGTTTGCCGTCGGCGGAAAGCGTGGTCTTTCCGGTGCCGGAGAGGCCGAAGAAGATCGCGACGTCCTCCCGCTCGCCGACGTTCGCCGAGCAGTGCATCGGCAGCACTTGGCGCAGCGGCAGCAGGTAGTTCATGATGGTGAAGACCGACTTCTTGATTTCGCCCGCGTACTTCGTGCCGCCGATGAGAATCATGCGCTTGGCGAAGTTCACGATGATGAACGTCGAGGAGTTGGTGCCGTCGCGCTGGGGCTCGGCCTGGAAAAGCGCCGCGTCTACGACCGTGAATTCGGGCGCGAAATCTTTGGGCACTTCATCCGGAACGATGAACAGGTCGCGCGCGAAGAGGTTGTGCCAGGCGAACTCGGTGACGACGCGAACGGGCAGCCGGTATTGTTCGTCGGCGCCCACGTAGCAGTCGAGCGAATAAACTTCGCGTTCCCAGAGATAGGCGCTCACGCGCTCCCAAAGCGCGTCGAACACATGCGGATCCAGAGGCCGGTTGGTCTCGCCCCAGTCGATGTGCTGCTCGCTGGACGGTTCTTTTACGAAGAACTTGTCTTTTGGCGAGCGGCCGGTATGCGGGCGCGTATCGACGATGAGCTGGCCGTCGTTTCCGAGGACGCCCTCGCCGCGGCGAAGCGCGTGTTCGACGAGCTCTGCTGTGGAGAGATTCTCGTACACGTGTGCCGCTTTGAACTTCTCCGGAACCGTCAGTATGGCCATACTCCTCTATCAGTAAAGTTCATGACTTAGGTAAGGCGATAGAGCGAGCCTGCAGGGCCTTCTCAGCCGATAGGCCTAATCTCGTGCGCCATGGGACGCGCTATAGCCGCATTTTTCTGCATGCTGCTGGTTGCCGCGGGCGCAAGCGCTTCGGCCGCCATACCCTTCAGATTCGGATTGTACCCGGCCGGGCCGCTGGACGGTATTACCGATGTCCCCGGTGTCATGGTTTCCCATGTGACAAAAGTCGAGGGTCAGAGCATCCGGACCGGTGCGACGGCAATTCTGCCCGACAGCGACCCGTGGAGCCATAAGGTCTCCGCGGCGGCGGTGGCCTTCAACGGCAACGGCGAGATGACGGGCACCCACTGGGTCAACGAGGCCGGTTTTTTGGAAACGCCGATCGTCTTGACCGATACGCTCGACATCGGCCGCGCGGATGACGGCGTCATCAGTTGGATGATGAAGCAGCACCCGGAGATCGGCGTGCACGATACGGTTCCGCTTCCGGTGGTCGCCGAATGCGACGATCAATTTCTCAACGACATCACCGCGCGCGCCGTGAGCGCGAACGACGTCGTGCATCTGCTCGATACCGCGAAGACCGGACAATTCGCGCGCGGCGGCGTGGGCGCCGGTACGGGCATGAGCGCGTTCAGTTTCAAAGGCGGGATTGGTTCGGCGTCGCGCGTCTTGCCGAAGAGCCTCGGCGGCTACACGGTCGGCGTGCTCGTGAACGACAATACGAGCGGAGGCGGCACGCGCCGGCTGCTCACCATCGACGGCGTGCACGTCGGCGCAGCGCTCGCGAACCAGTACCAGCCGGTGTTTCACCGCAAAGTCGCGCTGCTGCACGGACGTCCCGCGTACGGCAGTATCATCATCGTCGTTGCGACCAACGCGCCTCTGGACTCGCGCCAGCTGCACGCGGTGGCGCTCCGCGCCGGGTTGGGAATGGCGCGCACCGGCTTATATAGCGCGCTGGGCAGCGGCGATCTGTTTATTGCGTTCAGCACGGGATACGTGTTCGAACGCACGCCCAGCTACGACGTCAAGGCGCCATCGACGCGAATTCTGCAGGACGAAGATACGCTCAACGCGCTATATTTGGCCACCGTCGAAGCGACGGAAGGCGCGATATACGACGCGCTGTTCAACGGCAAGACGACGACCGGTAAGAACGGCGACACGGTTTACGGATTGCCCGTCGATCGCGTTACCCAGATGCTTCGCGCCGCCGGCGTGCAGTGAGCTTCATCGAAACGCCGCGGCTGCTCATCCGTAAATGGCAGCTGCCGCGCGACATGAACGACGCCCTCGCAATCTACGGCGATTCCGAAACGATGCGGTTCATTCCCTGCGGTGCGCTGAGTGAGGAGCAAACGCAGCGTCTCGTGCTGCGAATGATCGAAAAAGACGAGCTGCAGGGTTACGGAATTTGGCCGGTGGTTCTCAAGAGCGAGAGCCGCGTCATCGGTGAATGCGGGATCACGCAAATTCCCGGTCACGAGCCCGATGTCGAGGTCGCGTGGATCTTCAACAAAGCCTATCACCGGCAGGGATACGCAACTGAAGCGGCGCGTGCGGTGCTCGATTTTGCGTTCGCGGAGCTGCGTATCGCCCGCTTGTACGCGCTGATCGATCGCTTCAACAGCGCCTCTATCGCCGTTGCGAACCGCTTGGGCATGCGCTACGATCGGATCGTCCGCGCCTACAAGCGCGATCTGATGCGTTATGAAAAGGTGCCGCAGTGAAAGTACATCTGGGCGTCGTAGGCCACTTCGGCCTTGCCGTTCGCGATCCCGATAGCAGCGCGCAGTTCTGGACGAAGAATTTCGACATGGAGGAGATGTTCCGTTTCGAAGACGGCATCGGCCTGACCAACGACGAGGTCACGATCGTGCTGCACAAGGGCGTCCCGCATCCCGGGACGCTCGGTCACATGTCGTTTCACGTCGAGAGCATGCACGCGCTGCGCGACGCACGCGAGACGCTGAAGAAGAACGGAGTGAAACTCGAAGATCCGGGCGACGAAATCGGTCCCGAAGCGCCCGGTTCGCCTCACATGGGCCTGTGGTTTCACGATCCCGACGGCTACCGCTGGGAGCTCTCGGTTCAGAACGGCGCGAAAGAGCAGTAACGCGCTGCGGATTACAGGCCGTCACACGATCGGCGGCTAACCCGTTCGCATGATCGTGCGGGTGTTCGGCATTGTATTGGTATGCGTCCTGACGCTGTCTTTCGTTCCGCGTGCGGCTCGCGCGCAGAGCATGGAGAACGGCGATATCGTCGTTGTGGTCGTTGATGCCGCGACCAAGAAGCCCATCGACAACGCCCAGGTGTTTCTGCTCGGCGGCGACCAGCCGCAGAGCTCGCTGACCAATGCCAAAGGGCTGCTGGTCTTTGGGCGCGTTCAGCCCGGCGTGTATCGCGTGCAAGTCAAAGCCGACGGCTATGCGGATAGCGAGCCCGCCGAGGCGGACGTCGGCGAGGGCCAGCGGGTCAACGTCGTGGTAGCGCTCGTTCAGAGTATGCGGACCATCGCGCGCGTCGTCGCGCGGCCCAGCGTGAGCGTCACGACCCAAGATATTTCGGCGGATGGGCCGGAACGTCTGGTTTCCAAGTCGCTGCTCGATGCGCTCGGAAAGATTGCCGGCATCGACGTCGAGGACGATCTGTACGGCGGCGACTCCGCCTTCAACATATCGCTGCGCGGCGCCGACGCTTCGATGACGGGCTATTCCGTCGACGGCGTGCAAGTGCGCGGTGCCGCCTCACAAGCCATGAGCGGTTTTCAGGATCTCTTCGGCGGTGCATCCGTCGATTTTTCGCCGAGTGCGGCGGCACCCGGAGGAATGGTCGGCTTTTTCACCGCGCAGCCGACCAAACTGCTGAGTTATCACTTCACCGGTCTTGTCGGCAACTACAGCAATACGCTTGGAACGTGGACGGTTAGCGGAGGAGCGGGCAAAGCGGCATTCGTCCTCGAGCATAGCGGCGGCGGTCAGGATCTGCCGCTGAGCGGGCAATACTTTGCAGACGCGTCGGGTAAGGCGTACGTTCACGAGGGCGGTTTCTCGCGCAGGGCCGATCTCTTCAAAGCCGCCTTTACGCTCTCGCCCGTTACCAGCGTGAAGTACTCGCTCCTCGGCGGCACCAATTCGCGCGCGGAAATCTGCTCGAGCTTTACGACGATGCTTCCGTGCGGCTATGGCCCCGGAGATAATTTGCGCTCGAGCAATATGATGCAAACACTCAGCCTGTCCTCGCTGGCGGGGCATCTGCAATACAACGTGTTCTTCAACCGCTTCAATTTTCACTCGGAGAATTCCGATCCGAATCGCGCAGTGAACGGATCGCCGAGCCCATACTACAGCACCGGATCGTACCCGTCATGGTCGGGGGGAATCTATACGAGTTCATCCGCGCGGCGGCACACGATCTCCGGCGGTGCGTATACGAGCGAGGACGGCGGCAGTTTTACATCCACCTACAACGTTTCGACGACAACCTCGGAAACGCGCGACGAGCGCTACGGCAGCATTTGGCTTCGCGACAGTGTCAAATCGAATGACAAGCTCGCCTTGAACTACTCGATTTCACAGGCTTCCGGCACGGGCGCGGGCAGCAATCTCCAACTCGACGCGAGCGCGACGTGGCAGCCGCGCACGGCGGACGTCTTTAGCCTCGGCGTCGGTTTTGGCAGCGCGGAGCCCGCTCCGCCGTTCGGCTCGGTCGTGGGCGATGCATTGACCGCCCAGTACGATTGCTACAACGGGTCGGTGTTCGTAGACGGCCCTGCCGATGAAGCGACGAAACAGTCGAGGCTTCAATATAGCGCCGCTTGGCAACACAAGTGGAAGCGCGGTCAGTTCAACCTGAACGTGTATCGAAATCAGTTCGACGGCCAAGGCTTGTTCGCGTCGGTTCCGTTCGCCGCCGAACCGCCGTCGATCTTTCCCGGCGGTCCCGCTGCGTATTTGAGCTCGCTGCAGCACGTGTGGTCGCAACCCACGGAGTGCGGGTCGATGCCGTTCGATCCGTCACGCGTATACGTGAGCCAGTACGTGAGCGGCTTGAATCAGGTGAACCAGGGATTCACGCTGAGCGGACGGCTCACCGTCAACCGCAACCTGGAATTACTTCCGAACTACAGCGTCACGAGCGCGGCGCTTTCATCGCTGGACCCGCGTCTCGCTTTTCCCGGAAGTTACTACACCGTTGGTACGCAGCTTTCTCATCACCCGCTGCGCGCTGCGAATCTTACTTTGGTGGCGGCGATGCCGCGCCAGCGGATGGAGTGGCTGCTCAACGCGCAATTCAACGCAGCAAATAACTGGCAGAATCTGCCGGCCCATACACTATACAGTGCCGGTCTGATAGTGCAGCTGCAGCGCGGCTCGCTGCGTTTCTTCGCCGGGAACCTCTTCGGAACGCAAACGGGCTTGTTCAGCACGTACCAGGGCGTCAATCCAATGCCGGTCCAGGGCGGAGGCACGTTTGCCATAGCGACGACGCCGCTGGCTCCTCGTTCTTTTAGCGTCCAATACGATCTGCGGTGGCATCAGCACGCTCCACCGAAGCCGTCACCCAAACCGAACCGCAACGGAACCCCGATGCGTCCGTAACGGTACGCAGCCGCTACTTGGAATCCCGGTGGCGAAAGTATCGTCCAAACGGACGACTTGTTCGAAGCCGCGGGCGCCCCTACTATTTATCAATGAACGCGTTGTCGGTACTGGACCGGGGACGCATTATCGCGCGTCCCGACTACAACCGGTGGCTCGTGCCGCCCGCGGCGCTTGCGATACATCTGTGCATCGGACAGGCGTACGCTTTCAGCGTTTTTAACCTTCCGCTCAGCAAGGTAGGCGGGTGGAAGCTTACCGAGCTGGGCTGGATATTTACGCTCGCCATTGTGTTCTTGGGGCTCGCCGCGGCCTTTGCGGGGCGCTGGGTCGAGGATCAGGGCCCGCGCAAGGCGATGTTCACTGCCGCCTGTTTCTTCGGCGGCGGGTTTCTGCTCTCGGCTCTGGGCACATCGCTGCACAACATTTGGCTGATCTACCTGGGATACGGCGTCATCGGCGGCATCGGCCTGGGAATCGGCTATATTTCGCCGGTTTCCACGCTGATCAAGTGGTTCCCGGACCGTCCAGGCATGGCGACGGGTCTGGCGATCATGGGGTTCGGTGGCGGCGCCCTGATCGCATCGCCGCTCTCGGTTTTCTTGATGAGCCGTTACGCGTCGATTGCGCCCGAAGGCGTCGCGCCGACGTTCGTGACGCTCGGCGTTGTGTATTTCTGCTTCATGCTCGCCGGTGCGATCATGGTTCGCTTGCCCGCACCGGATTGGAGACCGCAGGGCTTCGTGGCGCCGGCTTCACCGCAGAAGTTGATCACGCTGCGGCACGTGCACGTCGATCAGGCCGTGCGCACGCCGCAATTCTACTTGCTGTGGTGGGTGCTCTGCTTAAACGTCACTGCGGGGATTGGCGTGCTCGGGCAAGCATCTGCGATGAGCCAAGAGGTCTTTCCCGGCCGCGTGAGCGTCGTTGCGGCAGCCGGATTCGTCGGGCTGCTCAGCCTATTTAATATGGGCGGACGCTTCTTTTGGGCGTCGGCATCCGACTATCTCGGCCGGAAAAACACCTACACGGTGTTCTTTCTCTTGGGAGCGATTCTCTACGCGATCGTCCCGAGCGCGGGCAGAGCCGGAAGCATTGCGCTGTTCGTCGCGTGTTACTGCGTGATTCTCAGCATGTACGGCGGCGGGTTCTCGACGATTCCCGCCTACCTTCGCGATATCTTCGGCACGATGCACGTCGGCGCAATTCACGGGCGCCTGCTCACTGCATGGTCCGCGGCCGGCGTGTTCGGACCGGTCATCGTGAACTACATGCGCCAGTATCAGATCGCGCACGGCGTCGCGGCGTCCGCCGCGTATAATACGACGATGTACGTCATGGCCTCGCTGCTGCTGGTGGGTTTTCTCTGCAATCTGCTGATGACGCCGGTGCACGAGCGGCACTACTATTCGATCGAAGAAGAGATCGCCGTGGGCGCTGAGGCGCCGGAGGTTGCGGTATGAGGAGCACGAGCACCGCGATGAAACTCGCTTTGGCGTGGGCTTTCGTCGGGATACCGCTGCTCTGGGGCGTCGCCATGACGCTGCGCAATGCGATAAAACTGTTCGAGTAAATCTAGCCCCGCATAGCGAGGGATGCAATCCGCAGCGCGCGTCCGGGCGAGGGCGAGACCTCGAAGTCGCATAGGGCGCGGCCGATCTCGGCCTGCATCGCATTGGTGACGAACCACGGCGGGCGAGGCAGAAGAGAGAACTGTCCGCTGCGCACGCTGCGCGGAAACGGCGCAAACGGCGCGTGCACCACGCTTTTTTCCGTGCGCGCGAGCAAATACGAGTTGTGCACGACGCCGATGCCGCTGCCGGCGTTCTCTGGCGTATGGCCCGGATAGCCGCCCCAGGGCGTTTCCGTGATGAAATAGCCGATTCCGGTCCACCCGTTCACCGCTACGCATCCGTAATGCAGGTGCGAGATGGCCTCGTCGATCAGCGATGGGTACGTTTTCATCGTTGCGGGGTGTACGACGAGGTTTACTCCCAACGTGCCGTGGAGACGCTCGTTGGCAAACGCAACCGCAGTGCGTGTGTACTCTTCGATGCCGCCGGGAAGCTCGACGCACGCAAGCACGCCGCAGAACGCCTCGGTATTGAAGGCGGGGTTGTCGGTCTGCGCGGGATCGACGTGCGCCGTCGTCCGCAGCTGCGTACGGCCGGGCGTTAAACGCGTCCGGCGCTGTGCGGCGCCGGGATAATACTCGGGCCGCTGCTCCATGCCCTCGAACACGTCGACGACGCGACCGTGCAGCGTTCCGGAAAGTTTCCACGCCTTTGGGAGAACGAGCACCTGTGCCGCGATGCAGTTGAAGCCGGCGTTGTGCGCTTTTTGCGTTGCGATGTTTTCCGCTTGGAATGCCAGATCGTCATCGCTCCACGGTCCGGGAATGACGATTGTCGGGCTCACGTTTCCAAGCTCGCTCGTGATGCGTTTGCTTGTGCCCGCCTCCGCGACGATCGCCTTGTGCGTCGCCTCGCTGCCGGTGATGTGAATCTCCCCGACGAGATCGTGCGCGCACAGGTAGGCGCCGGCGTCGGCGCCGCCGTACGCAAAGCGCACGTACCCCGCGTCGACGAACCCTTTGAACGCCTGCTCGAAAACCGGTCCCAAGTAGTCGTTGACGGGATTCATTTTCAGCATGCATACACTACCGTCCGCCAGCAACTTGTACAGCACGTCGAGCGGCGGAATGCTGGCAATGTTGCCGGCGCCGAGCACGAGGCAGACACGGCCTTCGGGCTGAGCTAGGGAATAGAGCCTCGCGGCCTCACGCGCTACGTCTTCGGGCTCGACACCCCGCTGCATCCACACCTGTGCGGAGATGCCGTTCAGCAGGACGCGGTCGTAGATCGTGCGGGGAAAGACGTCCACGACGCTGCGGCCGTCCGGCCGCACGCGGGGCGTGGGAACGGGCGAAACGCCCCGCGCAGCAATGCCGCGAAGCGTACGCAAATAGCGGTTCAAAGCGTAGAGCACGGCCCAAGGGCCCGAAATCCATTCCTCGCCGGCCAGCGGGGAGTTCGGCTTGAGGCCCTTGGCCTGCGCGGCTCGTTCGACCCATTGCGGCGCTACGGCGTGAATCGAGCGCTTCAGGCCCTCCAGCAACGCGATTTTGCGCTCGACGGACAGGCGCGCCCACGAATCCTTCGAGGCATCGAGCGTCTGCAGGTCGCGTTCGATTTGCTCCATTCGTGTATACTACCAGGCGGAGGCTCACATGAACAAAAAGCGACGCCGAAAGGCAAAACTGGTTCCGCGCCTGGGACCGCCGCAGAATTTGCGTCCCGCCGGCGCCCATGAATCGAAGAAACGTTATAATCGCAGACGCCACAAAGCCGCCCTCGCACGATACGATGAGGACGGCTTTTTTTGTGCCCCGCCTGCGCGGTGTGAGCCATTGGAGCGCTGGGAATACTCCAATCCGGAGGACGATACTGTTGTGAGCCGCTTTCCAGCCGAGCTGACCGTTACATTGACGGACGGCCGCACGATTACCGAGTGTTTCAACCAGGCGCAGATGGCGAACTTCTTGCGCGAGGCGATGCTCGAGTCGCTGCGTAAGCACGAGACGATCGTCGTCTTTGACGGCGAGCGTATCGAGATCGATGCCGATCGCGTCGCGTCGGTTCAAGTCGTCGTTCAGGAGGGCGTGAAGCCCTAACGTGGTTACGAGTTCGTCGGCGCCTCAAATTGAACCGCGTAGAGATAGGTGCCGCCCACGCGCTCGCAGTTGCGAGTTTCCGCGGAGAAGCGCGTCATGCGCGCCGATTGCAGCGCGGCCCGGTCGAGCCACGCGTTGCCGCTCGAAGCGAATATTTCGTGCGAAACGAGACCGCCGTTCGCGTTGAGCGCGATCTTCACGGTTGCGGTACCGTCGACGCCTTGCTCTGAAGCGATCGTAGGCATTTGAAAGAATGCGTCGCCGGCCACTTGCGCGGGTATATCGCGACTCGCGCACGCGGTTACCAGTGTGGGCAGCGTCTGCTGCTGCGCCACGACGAGCGGCGAGATCGTGATCGTTGCTGCTGCCGCCGGCGCGGCGAACAGCGCAGCGAGTGCCAATGAAAGGATGGTTCTCATAAAAAGGTGCCTCCCGCCGCCTATAATGCGGCGGGAAACATTACGAAGACGTTACCAGATCGGATGCGCGAACTCTGCGAAAGCGCTGCGCGTACGTCCAAAGAAGCCGTTCGAACGGCTCGAACCACGTGCCTAATCGCGCGCGCGACGGATATCCCGCGCGGATCTGCGCAATGAGATCATCGAGCGAGGCTTCACGGAATCTGTAAAGGTCGACGCAGACACTGCTGTCCAGTTCGTACGCCTTGCCGCTGCGGCGGATGATCTCTCCGGTATTCATGCGTTTGCGCAACCGGTGCAAACACACGCGAAAAGCATTGTGCGCAGCATCGCCGTCCGATTCGGGCCACAGAATGTCCATGAGCTGCTCGCCGTTTATCGTGCCGGCAGCAGCGACGGTGAAGAGCAGTTCCATTTCCTTTTCGGCAAGGCAAACCGGTTTGCCGCCGATTTGCACCGAGCCGAGAAGGAAGCTGATTTCGACGGTTCCCATGGCGCTCGGCCCCAATCCGTACTGTATACATCGCTCCGCTATCCTGTGTTGCGACTGTGAATGAAAATAAAAAAGCCCGGCACTGTGCCGGGCTTTTGGCGTTGCGCGAATCGCTTACGCGATGAGGTCGCGATCCACCATGATCGGGCGCGGATCGATGAGGTGGTGGTTCAGCCCCAGCTTCTCTGCCGGAACGCCGAGCGCGTACGCTACGAGCTGCGGAAGATGGAACGTGGGCAGATCGGTGCGGCCCCAGCGCGCTGCGGCATCTTGCTGATAGCCGTCAAGAGCGAGGTGGCAGAGCGGACACGGCGTGATGACCGCTTCGGCGCCCTTGTCCTTGGCCATGCGCATGTTCTGCCCGACCATCGATGCGGCTACGCCGTCTTTCTCGAGTTGGATATGGAAGCCGCAGCAGCGCGTCTTGCCGGCGTAGTCGACTGCTTCGCCGCCGAGCGCCTCGATGACGTCCTCGAGCGAATGCGGATTGCGCGCCGATTCCCAGCCGTTCACGCTTTCAGGCCGGATGATGTGGCAGCCGTAGAACGGTGCGACTTTTAGGCCGTTGAGCGGCCGAACGACCATCTCGCGCAGATTATCCAGGCCGATGTCGTCGATGAGCAGCCAGAGCAGATGGCGCACCATCACGTTGCCGCTGTACTTCGCGCCGAACTTGCCGAGAATCGAGTTGGCGTGATTGAGACGCTCCTCGGAGTCGAGCAATTCTTTGTTCGCCGCGCGCATATGGCCCGTGCACGTCGAGCAGATCGTGATGACGTCGTCGAGTCCGAGCGCTTCCGCCTGCGCGTACGTGCGCGCGTTGAGCACGCGCGCGATGTCGCGGTTCGTGTCGTTCACCACGGATGCACCGCAGCACGATGCCGCGGTGAGTTCGATCAGCTCGATGCCGAGTTTATCCGCGAGAAGCATCGTCGAATTGAAGAGCTCTTTGCAGGACTCTTTGGCGACGCAGCCGGGGAAGAACCCGTAGCGTTTGGTTTCCGATGAATGCGAGCGCCGGTGAAGATTCTTGGGCTGCTCTTCCGGAAGTAGAGTGGTGCTCATTAGCTGACGGGGACCTCCAGGGACTCGAAAATGGTGCGGACTTCGTCGACCTTCGGAATCGGCTTGACGAACGGCGGCGGCATTTTGCCTTTGGATATCATGCGCAGTCCGAGCGGAAGCACTTTCAGAAGCCCGCGAATGTTGAAGCGGCCGACCGTGCCTTGAATGACTTCGGTCTCCGCGAGCATACCGGTCTGGCGAATCGTTTTATTGACGATGAGGGCGTGGCGCGGGCCGCGTTCGTTCATCATCACGCGATCGTTGATGGTCGCGCGCTTGACGTCGACGATGCGCCAGTGCGGATCGACGTGCTTGGGGCAGTACGAACACGCATAGCAGTGCGCGCACAGCCACAGATAGTCTTCGTTGATTTGCGCGATGCGCTCGGGGCGCTGCCCGTCGCGTACGTCTTCGATGAAGCGGTACGCGTACGCAATCGCGGCCGGACCCGCGAACGCCGGATCGACGCTGACCACCGGGCAGAGCGCGTAGCAGGTCGCGCACATGATGCAGTTCGCGACGTCCACGAGTTTCTTCATGTCCTCGGGGCTGACGCGGCGCTCGCGTTCGTGCGCTTCGTCTTTGTCCGCGGGCTGCAGATACGGCTTGAGGCGCGTGTACTTGTCCCAGAACGGATCCATGTGCACGACCAGGTCGCGCATCGGCTGGAAGTTCGGCATCGGGTCGATCTGGATTGCGCCGTCCTTGTCCATCACGGTGTTGCACGGCGTCTTGCACGCCAAGCCCGTGACGCCGTTGATGTTCATCGAGCACGAACCGCAGATGGCCGAGCGGCACGAGCGGCGGAAGCTGATCGAACCATCGACTTGCGCCTTCGCTTCTTCGAGCGCGTCGAGTACGGTGGTGGTTTCGGGAATGTCGACCTCGACGACGTCCCGGTGCGGAACCTCGTCGACGGCCTCGTCGAAGCGGAAGATGTCTAGTTTGATCTTAGCCATTATATTTTAATACGTCCGTACCTGGGGTTGCCATTTGGTGATGGTGACTTTGCGCGAGTAGTCCAGCCTGGGGTTTTGCCCTTCTTGCCGCCACGCCAGCGTGTGCTTGAGCCAGTTCTCATCGTCGCGTTCCGGAAAGTCCGTCCGAGCTTGCGCGCCGCGCGATTCGGTACGGTGGAGCGCCCCGTTCGCGACGCACATCGCCGCGTCGATGAGGAAATCGGTTTCCATCGTGTTGACCAGATCCGTGTTGAACGTCTTGGACTTGTCCATGACGTACACGTTTTCGTCGAACGCTTTGCGAATCTCGAGCAGTTCGTCCACTGCTTTTTGCAGCTGCGCTTCGTTGCGGAAGATGAAGCAGTTCTCGCTCATCGTCTTGTTCATCTCCGCGCGGTACTGCGGAGCGCGGGTGCCGCCGCTCTTGGAGAGCCACTTGTTCAGGCGATCTTTTTCCGCTTGCAGCGTACGCTCGGACGGACGAACCTCGCCGACTGATTTGATGTATTCGATCGCGTGCTTCGCGCTGCGTGCGCCGAAGACGATGGTCTCCAGCAGCGAGTTGCCTCCCAAGCGATTCGCGCCGTGGACGCTCGGGTCGGCGCACTCGCCGGCGGCGTAGACGCCGGGGACGCGCGTCGCGCCGTTGATGTCGGTCTCGATGCCGCCCATCGTGTAATGCATGCCCGGAAGAATCGGAATCGGCGAATCGATCGCGTCTTTGCCGGTCGCGTCGAGCGCGAGCTCGCGAATCTGCGGCAGTCGCTCGAGGATCTTTTCACGGCCGAGATGGCGCAGATCGAGCAGCACGCAGCCGTCGATGCCGCGGCCTTCCAGAATCTCCGTCCATTCCGCGCGAGAGACGACGTCGCGCGAAGCGAGTTCGCCTTTGTTCGGCGCGTACTTGAACATGAAGCGCTCGCCGTTCGCGTTGAGCAGATATGCGCCTTCGCCGCGGGCCGCTTCCGAGAGCAGCACGCCGTTCTCTTTGAGCGAAGTCGGGTGAAACTGAACGAACTCCATGTCCATGATCGGGATGCCGGCGCGAAAGGCGATGCCCAGGCCGTCCGCCGTCGAGGCGTAGCCGTTCGTCGTCTTGGCGTACATGCGTCCCGCGCCGCCGGTTGCGAAGATCGTCGCCTTCGCGTTGATAAGCTCGAGTTCGCCGTTGCGCATGTTGTAGGCGACCACGCCGGTCCCCACGCCGTCCTCGATGCAGAGCGCCGTGCAGAAGTACTCTTCGTAGACTTTGACGTTGAAGCGCTCGAGCTGCTCCCACAGCGTATGCAGAATAACCAGGCCCGTGACGTCGGCCGAGTAGCACGTGCGCGGTGCGCCGGCGCCGCCGAACGGGCGCTGCGCGATGCGGCCGTCGGGCAGTCGCGAGAAGATGCAGCCGCGGTGCTCCAGCCAGATGATCTGGTGCGGCGCATCCTCGCACATCGCCTCGATACAGTCCTGATCGCCCAGGTAATCCGAACCTTTCGCGGTGTCGAAGGCATGATTCTGGGGCGTATCTTCTTCGCGGTTCCCTAGAGCTGCGTTGATGCCGCCTTGCGCCGCCCCTGAGTGGCTGCGCACCGGGTGCATCTTGCTGACGATGGCAACGTCGGCTCCGCGTTCGGCTGCCTCCACGGCAGCGCGCATGCCGGCCAAGCCGCCACCAATGACGACGACGTCGTGCTTGATCACGTGGACCTTTCCCGGGAATAGAGCAAGAAACTTTTGCTTCTTTATACTACTCCGGTTTAGTGTACCCCCACGACCTTAGTCAGTTGGTGGCGAGCGCTCTCCGGGGCGTTAGAAGACGAGCAGGTCCTCGGCCGCCCCCGCCGCTTGCGAGATCGTCGTACGCACGGAATTCATAGCGGTGCTCGCCTGCCGAGCCGAATCCGCGCACGACTGTGCGCCTAAGTTCCAGCGCCGGAGCGCTCCCGCGGCGATGCCCAGCCGCCCGCGCAGCTCCCCGACCGCCTCGCGCAGCTGCGCCGCCTGCTCGGACGAGAGCTGCGGCAGAATCGCTTCGTGCAGTTGGGAGAGGCCCTCGAAGTGCGCGCGCAGCGCCTTGAGCACCCGCTCGACGGTCAACGCCTGCTCGCTGAGCAGCTCGCTGCAGCGCAGGACGTCCGCGAAGTTGGACGCCGCGTGGTCGGTCACCGTGCTGGTTTCCACAAGCAAGCCGAGAAGTTCGGTCAGGAGGGCGGTATTGCTCACGCCGCTTTGATGATCGTCGAAGCTCTCTGCGTACATTCCGATGACCTCTGGAGTGCGGTTTCCATTTCGCCCAGCGCGGAAATGAGCTGACGTATCGAGGAGGGCTCACGGAAGTTCGCAGCCGCTCTTGCCGCGCGCAGCGCTTGAGCCGTAGCCTCTTCGACGAGTAGCGATGCCTCTACGAGGCGTTGGTAGACCTGGCGTTTTTCATCCATGTTGACTCCCCGGGCAACATCAAGTTCCGGCGGTGCATATACTGCGGCCGCCTTCATTGGCTCGATCGTACCAAGCGAGTGCGGGCCTCGTCGTGAGCAATTGCACCCACGCGAGCGCGATTTGTGCGATTCTTTACGGGCGCTTACTTGCTATGAAGCCCTTGCGACACTGCTCGCGGCCTCTTCGAGGGCTTCCAGCGAGCGGGCAATTTCGGCTTTGGCGGCACCTGCCCGAGCACGCAGGAGCGCGGCGATACACAGGAGGCCGACTTCGTCGTCGTCGTTCAGATGCTGCTGCAGATCTTCGGCATACTCATACAGCGGCGCCAACGGCATGGAGACGGCGGAAAGGGCGTCTGCGAGTCGCCTAACCCGAGTTTCGGCATTCGCATCCATAAATAGAAAACCTTAAAGCGCCATGAAAGGGGAGGTGGCGCTTATCGAGTGTACGACTTTTGTCGCCAAGCGACCAGGGCATTATGAACTAGTCAAGGCCGTGGTCTTGCGGTCGAAAAAACGGTACCCGTTCTTCCCGCTCTGCTTGGCGTGATAGAGTGCTTCGTCGGCGGCAAAGAAGAGCGTTTGGCCGTCGGTGCCGTCCTGCGGGAACATCGATACGCCGATTGAGGACTGCAGGCCGTTGCGGCGCAGTGCCGAGAGCATGCGGTCGACGCCGCGCTCGGCGGCTTGACGATCGGTTTTGGCCATGACGACCACGAACTCGTCGCCGGCGTAGCGCGCCACGATGTCGCCTTTGCGCGCCGTTTTCTTCAGGACGTTCGCGAAGCGCTTGAGGGCCAAGTCTCCCAGACTGTGGCCGCCGGAGTCGTTGATCTTCTTGAGATCGTCCAAATCCAGAATAATGAAAGCAAAGGGCGTGTCGTACCGGTCCGAGTTATGAAGCTCGCGGTCCAGCATCTCGTTGAGCGCCCGGCGGTTCGGTATGCCGGTCAACGTGTCCGTAAGCGCGAGGCGCTGGGTTTCCTCGAGCAGGCGGCGGGTCTCTTCGTACAGGCGCGCGTTTTCCGCCGCGATCGCGGCCTGCGCTGCAAAATCGAGCAGCACGCGCAGTTGGTTTTCCGTCACCTCGTCGCTTGGAGCGCGATCCACGTACAGCATGCCGCGCACCACATCGCGCGCTACCAGCGGGGCGATGCAGTAGGAACCTTGCGTGTCCGAGAGGGGTTTATCGGGATCGGACTCGTAACCGAACGCGACTTGCGTCACGCCGCGCGCGACGTCTTGAAGCGTTGAATTCGGCAGATAATCAAATGCGTCCGGTGCATGGCTCACGGTGCCGTCGGCGTCGCCCTCCAGGCGGCGAATGACTTTGCCGTGTTCGTCGACGTCGAAGAGAATGACGCGCTGGAACTTTAACGCTTCGGTTACACCGCGCAGCACCATCGATAAAATGTCGTTGATGTCCAGCGTGGAATTGATGGTGGAGAACACCTGTTGAAGCACGAAGAGCTCGGCGTTCTGCTGGGCGTATTCGTCTCGCTCGGCTTCGAGCATGGCAATACGCGAGCGAAGGCGCTCGATCTCCGAGAGGAGTTCGGCCTTGTCCGGGGCCGCTTGGACGGGCTGGGCGCCCGATTCGGACAGGTTCAAGCCCACGATTACTGTAACGTCTTAATCCGTCCGTTTCTTTAGTTTTACCGTACCAAACTCAGAGGGTCGAAAAGCCGTCCGGTGAGCCAGTTCGTTCATCTTCATGTCCACAGTGAATACTCGCTTCTGGACGGAGCCTGCCGTGTCGACGGGCTCTGCCGGCGCTCCGCGGAGGATGGCAGCCCCGCCGTAGCACTAACCGACCACGGCGTCATGTACGGCGCCATGGAGTTTTACTACACAGCGCGCGATTTTAAACTCACCCCGATCATCGGGTGCGAGGCGTACATCGCGCCGCGCGGGCGTCATGACCGCACGGTACGCGACGAAGCGCACGTGACGCTGCTTGCCGCGGACGTCGAGGGTTACAGAAACTTAACCGCGCTTATCTCCAAGGGCTTTCTCGAGGGCTACTATTACAAGCCCCGGATCGACCTCGATCTGCTGGAGAAGCACAATCGCGGCCTTATCGTGCTCTCGGGCTGCATGTCGGGCATGGTCGCCGCGCCGCTGCTCAAGAACGACTACGAGAAGTCCAAGGCGGCCGCAAAAACGTTCGTCGACATCTTCGGCGACCGGTTCTACATCGAGGTCATGCGCCACGGCATGCCCGAGGAAGAAGTCATCAATCAAGGTCTCGTGAAGGTTGCGCGCGAGCTGAACGTTCCGCTCGTCGCGACGAACGACTCGCACTACCTCGTGCAGAACGACGCGCCCGCGCACGACGTGCTGCTGTGCATCGGCACCGGCAAGACGGTGCAAGACACAAGCCGCATGAAATTCTATTCCGATCAGTTTTACGTGAAGAGCGATGCGGAGATGCGCGAGCTGTGGGCGGATCTGCCCGAAGCGTGCGACAACACGGTCGAGATCGCCAAGCGCGTCGACATTCGCATTCCGGAGAAGATCTATCATCTGCCGGCGTTTCCCGTGCCGCAGCAGAACGGCAAGGAAAAGACCGCCGAAGAGTATCTGCGCGAGGTATGCGAGCAGGGGCTCATCGACCGCTACGGCGAGGAGCGCGCGAAGAACGACGCGGCCCTGCGCGAGCGGTTCGAATACGAACTCGACGTCATCCTGAAGATGGGCTTCGCGTCGTACTTCCTGATCGTGTGGGACTTCATCAAGTACGCGAAGGATCACGATATCCCGGTGGGTCCGGGACGCGGCTCCGCCGTCGGTTCCGTGGTTGCGTACTGCTTGAAGATCACGGATCTGGATCCGCTCAAGTATAGTCTGATCTTCGAGCGCTTCCTGAATCCGGACCGCATCTCGATGCCCGATATCGATACCGATTTCTGCGTCGAGCGCCGCGACGAAGTCATCAAGTACGTCACGGAAAAGTACGGATCCGACCGGGTCGCGCAGATCGTGACGTTCGGCACGATGGCCGCGCGCGCGGCGGTGCGCGACGCGGGTCGCGCGCTGGGCGTTCCGCTGCCGGACGTCGACAAAGTTGCCAAAATGATTCCCTCTGGGCCAGGCGGGATGTCCATCGCGCAAGCGCTGGAGCAGATTCCGGAGATCAAGAGCCTCTACGCCATGTCGCCGGAGATTCGGCGCCTGCTCGACACCGCCAAAGCGATCGAAGGCCTTGCGCGCAACTCCGGTACGCACGCGGCGGGCGTGGTTATCTCGCCGGGCCCGCTCATCGAGTACGCGCCGCTCGCCAAGAGCGACACCGGGGTCAACACGCAATACGACATGGTGTGGGCCGAGAAGATCGGCCTGCTCAAGATGGACTTCTTGGGGCTGCGCAACCTCACCGTGATGAAAAATGCGGTGGACGAGATCCGGCGCACGACCAATGCCGGCTTCGACATCGCGACGATTCCCGACGACGATCAGCGCACGTACGAGATGCTCTCGCGCGGCGATACGATGGGCGTCTTCCAACTCGAATCCGAGGGCATGGTGCGCGTTTGTACCGAATTGCGTCCATCGGACTTCAACGACATCATCGCGCTCGTCGCGTTGTATCGCCCGGGCCCCATGGACTGGATCCCGCAGTACATCAGCAACAAGCACGGGCGCACGCCTATCACGTATCTGCACTCGAAACTCGAGCCCATTCTTCGCGACACGTACGGCATAAGCTGCTATCAGGAGCAAATTATGCAGATGGCGCGGGATCTCGCCGGTTTCACCATGGGGCAAGCGGACGAACTCCGCAAAGTCATGGGAAAGAAGCAGAAAGAAAAGATCCCCGTCTACCGCGAGAAGTTCATACTCGGCTGTAAAGAGCACTCGGATATCGACGAAACGCTTGCCGGGAAGATCTTTGAATTCATCGAGCCGTTCGCCGGTTACGGCTTCAACAAGTCGCACGCCGCCGCGTACGCGTGGGTCGCGTATCAAACCGCGTTTTTAAAAGCGAACCACCCGCTGCCCTACTTCACCGCGCTCATGTCGTCGGTCAAGGACAAGACGGACAAACTCGTCGAGTACATCGACGAGGCCAAGAAGCTCGGTATCTCGGTGCTGCCGCCGGACGTCAACGAGTCGCGTACGGATTTTGCCGTCGTCGGCGATCAGATTCGCTTCGGCCTCTCCGCCGTCAAGGGCGTCGGCGAAGGCGCCGTGCAAGGCATTCTCGAGGCGCGCGATGCGGCCGGGCCGTTCAAAGATTTGTTCGATCTCGCTAAGCGCGTCGACAACAAACAAGTCAACCGCCGTGTGTTCGAAGCGCTGATCAAGTGCGGCGCGCTCGACTGTCTGCCGGGAAACCGCGCGCAGAAAATCGCGGCGCTCGATACGGCGATGGACATTGCTGCGGCGGAATCGCGCGACGCGCAGCTCGGCCAGGTTTCTCTGTTCGGCGATGCGCCGGCCGTTGCGGCTGCGCTGAGCCCGACGCTTCCCGCGGTGCCGCCTCCGAACACGATGCAGACGCTGCAATGGGAAAAGGAAACGCTCGGCATCTTCGTTTCGGGGCATCCGCTTGCAGACGTCGCGGACGCGCTCGCGCGCACGGGTGCGGTGCCGGTCAAGGATCTGCGCTCGCGCGAAGACGAGAGCTTCGTCACGGTAGCGGGTATGGTTGCCTCCGCGCGGCGCACGCTCACCAAGGCCGGCCAGCAAATTCTCATCGCGCAATTGGAAGACACCACGGGCACGACCGACGTCGTCGTTTTCGCGAAGCTCTATCCGCAGGTAACGCATCTGTTCGAACAGGATAAGATCCTCATCGTGAAAGGACGCCTGCGCATGCGCGAGCGTCCGGGAAGCACGGGCGAGGACGCGCCGGTGGACGTTTCCGTGAGCGCGAACGAGGTACTGCCGTTCGAACGTCCGGCATATACGGCCCCGCCCGCGGGCTGGCATGTCGTCGTGACCAGCCGCGACCAGGTAGACCGCCTTGCGGCAATTCTCGACGAGTGGCCCGGCACGGTCCCGGTGATGGCGCGCATCGGCAATCGCACGCAGCGTCTGCCGCGCGGCGTCGCGCCGGATTATCGCGTGCGGAGCGAACTGGCGCGCATCTTTGGCGCGGAGAACGTTTCCGAAGGCTTGCCGCAGTGAGGCTTCCCGCCGGCGTCCGCGATTGGCTGCCGCAAGAGTTCGCCTACAAACGCGAGATCGAGGAAACGATCCGGCGCGTCTTCCGCACCTGGTCGTATGCGGAAGTCCTCACGCCAACGTTCGAAAGTTACGAATCCCTCGAACGCGGTTTAGGCGAGAAATTGATGCAGCAGACGTTCCGCTTCACCGATCCGCTCGGCTCGCAGTTGGCGCTGCGCACGGAGATGACTACGCCGATTGCGCGCGTCGTGTCGGCGCGCCTGCGCAATGCCACGTTGCCGCTGCGGCTCTCATACGTTGCGACGGGCTTTCGCTACGAAGAGCCGCAACTCGGCCGCATGCGTGAGTTCACGCAAGCGGGAGCCGAGCTCATCGGCGGTCCGGGAATCGACGCGGAAGCGGAAGCGCTGTTCATGGCCATCGAGACGCTCGATGCGGTCGGGCTGAGCGACGCGCGCTTCGACATCAACGACGCGGCCATCGTCGACGGCATTCTGCGCAGCGCCGGGCATCACGGCGAAGACCTGCAGCGCTTAAAGAAACTGATCGCCGAACGCAACGTCGTGGGAATCGAGGACGAGACGATCCGCCGGTTGACCATGACGCGCGGCCGCGACGACATCCTGCGCGTTATGCGCACGATGTGCCGGACGCCCCAGTCGATAGCCGCGCTCGGCCGGCTTGAAGCGATCCTCGAGCGCGCCGCCGCGCTCGGCTACCGAGACCGCATCAACGTCGATTTCGCGCTCTTGCGCGATTTGGAATACTATACGGGATTCGTGTTCGAAGGCTACATCGCGGACCTGGGCTTCTCGCTCTGCGGCGGCGGCCGGTACGATTCGCTGCTGCCGCGCTTCGGCTACGACGTGCCCGCCATCGGCTGGATGGTGGGCGTCGAGCGCATTCTGCTGGCGCTCGAACGCCGCCGCGTGGACGAGCGCCCGCGCAACGAGGTCGACGTGCTGGTGAGCGGCTCCGATGCGATTGCTGCGCGTGAGCGGAAAAAAGGTTTGCGCGTGCGCGTCGACGTGCGCAACCTGGATCGCGACAGCCTGCTTGCGTACGCGCGGCACAAGCGCATTCCGCGCCTGATCGTGGCGAGGGAAGGCGAGATCGAGGAGATCGTCCTTGGCTGACGATCGGTTGGTGATCGCGGTACCGAAAGGCGCGCTGTACGAACAGACGGCGGCGCGTCTGCGTGCCGCCGGAGTGGACGTCCCCGATCATACCGGCCGGCGGCTGACCGTCATGTCGGGCGACGGCAAGGCCGAACTGCTGCTGCTGCGCCCTACGGACGTTCCGGCATACGTCGAGTTCGGCGCGGCGGATTGCGGCATCGTCGGAAAAGACACGCTGTGGGAAACGGATCGTTCCGTGAGCGAGGTTGCGGATCTGGGTTACGGCGCGTGCAAACTCGTCGTGGCCGCGCGGCGCAGCGATAACTATCACAACGGTGCGCGCTATCCGACCTTCTTGCGCGTCGCTACGAAATTCAAGCGTTCGGCGCAGGCCTACTTCGCGGAGCGCGATCTGCCGTGTGAGATCATCGCGCTTCACGGTTCCGTCGAACTCAGCCCGCTGGTAGGCCTGTCAGACGTGATCGTCGACTTGGTGGCGACGGGAAACACGCTGCGCGAGCACGATATGGTGGTCGTGGATGACATCGCCTACTCGACCGCGCGCTTGGTCGTCAATCCCGTTCGTTTTCGCGCGAAATACGATCGGCTTCGCGAATTAATCGAACGGCTGGAGAAGAGGCCGGAGTGACTCTTCCCATCGTCAGCGCGCTTGACCGGCAGGCGCTCGCGCATTTGTATCAGGGAGGCTGGAATCCGCCCGCCGAGGTGACCAAACGCGTCGGCGACATCGTTGCCGACGTGCGCAAGCGAGGCGATGCCGCACTTGTCGACTACACGCGCCGTTTCGACGATCCCGCCTACGACATCAGCAAGCTGCGCGTTCCGATTCCGATGTTCGAGCAAGCCCGCGCGCTCGTGCCGCATGAGATTGTCGAGGGTTTAGCCCTGGCGCGCGAGCGCGTCGAGCAGTTCCATCGGCGCCAACTGCACGGCGACGTCGAGTACGCCGACGACGACGGCACGCAATACGCGCTCCGTTACCGGCCTTTGGATTCGATCGCGGCGTACGTGCCGGGCGGCACGGCGGCGCTGCCCTCATCGGTCATCATGAACGTCGTGCCGGCGAAGGTAGCCGGCGTCTCGCGCATCATCGTTCTAACGCCGCCTCAGCGCGACGGAAAAATCGCGCCGGCGGTGCTGTTCGCGTGCTGGCTCTGCGACGTGGATGAACTCTACGCCGTCGGCGGCGCTCAGGCAATCGCCGCGGCGGCGTACGGAACCGAATCGATCGGCCGTGTAGACAAGATCGTCGGCCCCGGCAACGTGTGGGTCACCGAAGCCAAACGCCAAGTCTACGGCGCATGCGCGATCGACGGTCTTGCCGGACCCTCGGAAGTGCTCGTGGTCGCGGACGAGACGGCAAACGTCGATTTTATCGTGGGCGAACTGCTCGCGCAGGCCGAGCACGATCCCCTGGCGCGCGTGGCGGTAGTGTCGGAATCGCGCGAACTGCTCGAGGCGTGTGCGAAGCAGATCGCGGATTTGGACATCAAGGCGCTGCCTCGCGGCGAGATTATCGCGTCCGTGCTCGAGCACAACGCCTATTTGATTCATGCATCAAAGCACAAGCACGTCTTTAAAGTGATCGATCGCTTCTGCCCGGAGCATCTCTCGCTGCAGGTGCGCGAGCCTCGGGAATACCTGCCGCGGATTCACCATGCCGGCGCGATATTCGTCGGCGGGCAAACGCCGGTGGCGTGCGGCGATTATATTGCGGGTACCAATCACGTGCTGCCGACCTCCGGCGCGGCGCGTTTCTCGTCCGGCCTGCACACCGGCGATTTCATGCGTACCTTCAGCGTGCTGGAAAACAGCACGGAGCGCATGGCGGGGGACGCA
>Ga0207664_10000577_pt1 | contig 25654 bp, 24 predicted proteins | sample LARL83metaG_FD_184349 | JGI IMG/M metagenome (GOLD analysis project Ga0207664, IMG submission 184349) | Corn, switchgrass and miscanthus rhizosphere microbial communities from Kellogg Biological Station, Michigan, USA - LAR L8-3 metaG... | ecosystem: Host-associated > Plants > Roots >... | reverse complement strand
CGGCGAGCTTCATGATCGTGCCGCCGTGGATGTTGCCCCGCTTGTTGGCGTCGGTGACCCCCATGAGGTGCGTGATCTCCGCGCGCGAATCTGCTGCAGCCTTTGCGTCCATCGGCTGATCCTATTGCTCCGGGAGTACCAGACCGCCGTCAGCGGCTACGCTTCGTAGCGCCAGTAAAGAACTCGCCAAGGAGGATGCGATGCCGGGCCTGTCCGGGCGCATGTCCACCGTTATCAAAGCCAAGATCTCCAAGCTGCTGGACCGGGCCGAGGATCCGTCCGAGACCCTGGAGTACAGCTACCAGAAGCAGATCGAGCTGCTCCAGAACGTCAAGAAGGGGATCGCCGACGTCGTCACCTCGAAGAAGCGCCTGCAGCTGCAGGAGGAGAAGTACCAGCAGCAGGTCGTCAAGCTCGACACGCAGGCCCGCCAGGCTCTGGCCGCCGGCAATGAGGAGCTCGCGCGCACCGCCCTGGAGCGCAAGAGCGCTCTGCAGACAGAGCTGCAGTCCCTCGACTCACAGATCGCGCAGCTCGAGCAGCAGCAGGAGCAGATGACCGCGTCCGAGCAGAAGCTCCGATCCAAGATCGAGCAGTTCCGCTCCAAGAAGGAGGTCATCAAGGCCCAGTACTCCGCCGCCGAGGCCCAGGTGCGCATCTCCGAGGCCGCCACCGGCGTGGGCGAGGAGATGGCCGACGTCGGCCTCGCCATGCAGCGCGCGCTGGACAAAACCGAGAACATGCGCGCCCGTGCCGGCGCCGTCCAGGAGCTCGAGGCGGCCGGCACGTTCGAGGACCTCACCCAGCTGGGCTCGGGCGAGGACGACATCGACCGCCAGCTCAAGGCCCTGTCCAGCACCACCGAGGTCGACGCCGAGCTGGCCAAGATGAAGGCCGAGCTCGGCACCGGCGGCGGCTCCCAGGGGGAGCTCGGCGCCGGTGCTCAGGCCGCCGGTGGGGAGGGGGCGGGGGCCAGCCAGGAGCAGGCCCAGTGATCGTCCGGATCTCCACCGAGGGTCAATACGACGTCTCCGAGGAGGACGCCGCCGGGTTGAATGAGCTGGACAACCAGGCCGTCGCCAGCTGCGAAGCCTCAGACGAGCAGGCGTTCCGTGACGTGTTCGGGCGCCTGCTCGAGTACGTCCGTACCAAGGGGCATCCCGTCGGCGAGGACGAGCTCGTGGGCTCGGACATCATCCTGCCGCCGCCCGACGTCTCCCTGGAGGAGGCCAAGAAGGAGTTCCAGGGCGAGGGCCTGATCCCGGGCTAGCTGGTGGGCTGGGCGGTTGGCGGCCGCCCGCGGGAGGTCCTGGGCGGTTTTGCGCCTCTCAGGCGTATTTGCTCCCAAAACCGATCGTCCGGGCACGGGGTGGAGGTCGCTGCGCGTCCGGCGTTGAGGCGGATAGTGGAGGAAATAGCTCAACTATCCGCCCGAACCCCTCGCGGCCCCCGCAAATCCCGAAACCTGCTCCTCCTTCATAGCCGTTGTTGACTTTCGTCGTGTAGCCGGAGCTCGACGGGGGACCGCCGCCAGGCCCCCGGCTACCCACCCGCGAGCTCGGACAGCAGCGCGTCCACCCGTGCCGCGGTCCGGTCCCAGCTGAATTGGGCGGCGCGCTGCAGGCCCGCGCGGCGCAGGGCCTCCCGGGTCGCGGCGTCGGTCGCGGCGATGCGAACCGCCCGGGCCATCGCGGCGGCGTCATCGGGATCGACCAGGAGCGCCGCGCCACCGCAGGTCTCCGGCAGCGCCGCCCGGTCGGCGGCGACCACCGGGGTGCCGGAGGCCATCGCCTCCAGGCAGGTGAGCCCGAAGCCCTCATAGCGCGAGGCAAGCACGAACGCTCGCGCGCCCGCGTACAGCCCCGGCAGAAGCGCGTCGTCGACGTAGCCCACGCTGTGCACGCCCGCGGCGGCAGCGGCGTCGGCGAAGTACGGGCGCCGGTCCCCGGCCCACACGAGCTCGATGCCCTGGGCGCCGAGCGCCGTCGCCACGGGTGCGAGCTTCTCCAGGTTCTTGCGGCGGTCGTCGGTGGCGACGGTCAGCACGTAGGGCCGGGTCAGACCCAGCCGGGCGGCCACCGCCTCCGGGTCCGCCGACGGCGCGAAGCGCGGATCGACGCCGCCCGGGATCACCGTCACGCGCGAGGGCTCGAGGCCGGCGAGGTCGATCAGCTCGCGGCGGCTGAACTCCGAGACGGTGATCACGCCCAGGGCGCGTCGCGCCGCCGCCAGGCCGGCGGTGGCATGCCACGCGCGGTAGGCGCGCGAGTAGGCCTCGGGCTCGCGCAGCACCGCGGCGTCGTGCATGACCAGCACGTTGCGCGGCCAGGCCAGCGGCGCCAGGTTGGCGGGGGAGAACACCAGCGCGGCGCCCAGGCGCGCCGCCCGCGCCGGGAGGGCGATCTGCTCCCATGTCTGGGCGAGCAGGCGCCGCCGGGCGCGCGGGCGCGGCTGGGCGACGAGGTAACGCTCGGCGCTCAGGGCGGCCAGGCGGCCGATGACCTCATCGGCCCAGCGTTCGACGCCCGTGATCGTCGGCCGCGTGGCGGCGCGACGATTGAGGACGATCAGCGGCTGTGACGTGGGCTAGGCCGTGGCTGCGGGCACCGTCTCGGTGCGGCGCTGGATCCACTTGGAGCTGCACGGGATCTTGGTCCGGTCACAGCGGCTCGCGTACTTGCGGGCGATCTCGGTCACCTCGGTGAGCAGATCGTCCTGCAGGCGGATCGGGTCCAGGCCGAGCTCGAGCAGGTGGTCGTTGGCCACGAACAGCTCGTTCTCCGCCGCCTCCTTGCGCGGGTTGTCGACGTGGTCGATCTCGGCGCCGGTGAGACTGGCGACGAGCTTGGCCAGGTCGCGCACGCGGTGGCACTCGGTCATTTGGTTGAAGACCCGGACACGCTCGCCCTGCTCGGGCGCGTTCTCGATCGCGAGCTGAATGCAGCGGACGGTGTCCTGGATGTGGATGAAGGCGCGGGTCTGCCCGCCGGTGCCGTGCACGGTGAGCGGGTAGCCGACCGCGGCCTGCATGAGGAAGCGGTTGAGCACCGTGCCGTAGTCGCCGTCGTAGTCGAAGCGGTTGATGAGCCGCTCGTCGAGACGGGTCTCGGCCGTCTGGGTGCCCCACACGATGCCCTGGTGCAGGTCGGTGACCCGGGTGCCGTCGTTCTTGTTGTAGAAGGCGAACAGAAGCTGATCCTGGGTCTTGGTCATGTGGTAGACGCTGCCCGGGTTGACCGGGTAGAGGATCTCCTGCTCGATCTCGGTGCCCTCGTCGGTGTCGATGCGCACGCGCAGGTACCCCTCGGGGATCTTGACGCCAGCCGTCCCGTACCCGTACACGCCCATCGTCCCGAGGTGGACGATGTGGGCGTCGAGCTCGGCCTCGACCAGAGCGCACAGGAGGTTGTGCGTCGCGTTGACGTTGTTGTTGACCGTGTAGCGCTTGTGCCACGGGCTCTTCATCGAGTACGGCGCGGCGCGCTGCTCGGCGAAGTGCACGATCGCGTCCGGCTGCCAGTCATTGAGCAGGTCCAGCATCACCCGGTAGTTCTCGGCGACGTTGAAGTTGTAGTAGGGGATCTCGCGGCCGGTCAGCTCGCGCCAGGTCTGCAGGCGGGTGCCGATCGGCATGATCGGCGTCAGCGATTCGGCCTCGAGCTCCACGTCGGCCTTGCGCCGAGCGAGGTTGTCCACGATGGCGACGTCGTGTCCAGAGGCCGAGAGGTGCAGCGAGGTCGGCCAACCACAGAAGCCGTCTCCACCGAGAATCAAGATGCGCAAGGTTGCTCCTTGTCCGTTCCGAATGGCACGCGCGCGCACCAGGCGGCGCTGCAAGAAGGGTTAGGCTCTGCTTAAGGCGCAGTCAGCCAGGGTCCGGAGCCTAGCGTACCCGCAGGCGGCATCGCCGACGCGGGGCGTCACCTGAGACGGTGGCCGTACACGGGTCAGACGGGGATTCCCCACAGGGGGAACCAACGGCTGAGCTCCGGCTCGATCGGGAGTTCGTTGATCGCCTGGGCCTTGAGGATGAGCTCCCGCTCGTTGTCGCGCTTCTGGGCCCCGGCCGGCACGAAGGGATAGAAGTGGCCGCGCTTGTAGTTGTAGATCCAGTACAGCGGGCGGCTCTGCCCGTCCTGGAAGGCGAACACCGAGCACAGCAGGCGGTCGCCGTATCCGCCCGCCTCCAGCGCTCCGGACACCGCGTTGATGCCCACGACGAGGCTGTCGAAGTCCTTGCCCCGCAGGACGAGCCAGCTGAAGCCATAGCTGTCGGTCGAGTTCTCGACCTTGGTGTCGCTGTCGGAGGCGGTTGCCCGCACGATCTCCTCGGTCTCGCGCACGATCGAGGTGAAGTCCGCGGTGGCCAGCGACTGAAAGACGATCGCCGCGCTCCCGCGCGAGGTGATCTCAAGGCCCGTCTCGAAGGTGACGTACGCGGTGCTGATGGCAAACAGCCGGTCCTCGGCCGGCTGGGCCAGCTTGCGTTTGCCGGTGAGGATGTCGAGGAAGCCCACGCCGGCTCGTCGCTCAGCGGGCCGTGCCCTGCAGCTGGGACTCGTAGCGGGCCAGCGCCTCCAGGCGGGCCTCGATCGGCGGGTGGGTCGAGAACAGCGTGGCGACCGACGACTTGACCTTGGGCGGGAAGATGTAGAAGGCGGCCAACTCGCCCGACGCCGCCCGCAGGTCGCGCTGCGGGATCTGGTCCATCTGGTTCGAGATCTTGATCAGCGCCGAGGCCAGCGCGCTCGGGCGGCCGGTGATGAGCGCCGAGCCGCGGTCGGCGGCGAACTCGCGGTAGCGCGAGAGCGCCTGCAGCAGCAGGTAGGAGACCACGTAGACGATCCCCGAGACGATCACGACGAGGAAGAAGCCGGGGCCGTCACCGTCGTTGTCGTTGTTGCCGCCGCCAAAGCCCCCGCCGAAGAGGAAGCCGAACTGGACGATGAAGGCGGCGATCGACGCGAAGAAGCTCGCCAGCGTCATGTACATGACGTCGCGGTTGGCGATGTGGGTCAGCTCGTGACCCAGGACGCCCTCCAGCTCGGGCCCGTCGAGCAGCTCCAGGAGGCCCGTGGTGACGCACACCGTGGCGGTGTTGGGAGAGCGGCCCACGGCGAACGCGTTGGGCATCGGCGTGAGGGCCATGGCCACCTTGGGCATCGGCAGGTTGGCCTGGATGCAGAGCCGCTCGATGGTCCCGTAGAGCTCGGGCTGCTGCTCGGCGGTGACCTCGTGCGCGCCCATCGAGGCCAGCGCCAGCTTGTCGGCGCTGAAGTACTGCACCAGGAACAGGACGCCGGCCAGGACCGCGACGGTGACCGCCCCGGCGCCCGCCGCGATCAAAACTGCGATGAGGACCACGTAGACGAGGCCCAGGAGGAACGCGGTGAGGAGCATCCGGGTCTGGAGACCCCGGTCGTGACCAAATGACTTCGGAGCGGCCATGGTGACCTCAGATGTTGGCAGATGGCTTAAGGGGCGCTTGAACGGAACTGATGAGTTCTGGCCGGATGTCGTATTCAAGGTCTCGCGGGGAGGTGCCGATTAAGCATGTGTGCGAGCAACTCGTGCTTACCTCGCCGGCCTGGGAACTGCGGGAACTCTGGTTCTCGCTGCCTCGATCCTGTTCGTGCTCGGCAGCGCCATCGTCACCTACAACGGGTGGCCCAAGCTCGGCGGCATCGGCTCGCCGGCCACGCAGACGCTGACCGCGCATCCCAAGGCCGGCTCCCGCGGCTCTCACGGCCTGGCGTCCGTCAAGATCGTCAAGCCGCACGCGGGTGCCGCCGGCGTTCCGGCCGCAGTCGCCAACAAGCGCAAGTCCCTGTTGGCCCAGGTCGGCCATGGCCAGGCCTCCGCGAGCCACGGTTCCGCGCATCACTCCACCTCGGCCACCATCTCGCGTCCGGTGGCCGGCCGCCAGCCGACGCACAGCTCGTCGCCCACCCACACGGGCTCGGGCGGCACCGGCTCGGGCAGCGGGGGCTCGGGCGGCACCGGCTCCGGCAGCACCGGCTCGGGTGGCGGCGCCACCACCGTCACCGTCCCCGTCGTCTCCACCCCGACTCCGGTCTCGGCCACGCCCACCACCCCGGTGACCACGGGTTCGGGCAGCGGCTCCGGCGGCTCGGGCTCCGGGTCCGGTTCAGGTGCCGGCTCCGGTTCTGGCTCTGGCTCTGGCTCTGGCTCTGGCTCGGGCACCCCCGTCGTCAAGACCGGGAGCGGCACCGTGGTCGTGACCGTGCCCTCGTCGAGCGGCTCTCGCCCGACCGGGACCCCGGTCATCTCCGTGACCGGCTCCTCGGGCTCGTCCTCCTCGTCGTCGTCCTCGTCCTCGAGCTCGACCACCACCACCTCCAGCTCCAGCTCGACCACCACGACCTCGAGCTCCAGCAGCAGCACCACCACGGTGTCGAGCCCGACGACCATCACGGGCACGCGGCCGGGTAGCGGGCCGATCGTCCGCTGACCGCAGCGTCACCGCGCCCGGCGCGCCTGCAACCCCAGGGACCGCTGGATGAAGCGCAGGCTCACCGCCTGCAGCTCCTCGTCATGCTGGATCGAGCGGTGATGCCCTCCCGGCACCGCGATGAGCCGGCTGCCCGGAGCCGTCAGCACCTCCGCCAGCTCGCGTGAGTGCGCGATCGGCACCCGCTCGTCGCCCTCGGCGTGCATCAGCAGCAGCGGCTGCGTGAGCCCGGCGGCCGCCGCGCGCAGGTCATGTGCGGACAGGAACGCCTCGAGCCCGGCGGCGTCGGCGCCGAAGGCGAACCGGCCCTCGTGCAGCCCACGGATCAGCCCCTCGCCGCTCGCCGGGCAGATGGCCACCACCGCCTGTGTCCGCACGCCGCGGGCCGCCCCCTCGGCGGCGGCGAGGATGGCCAGGTAGCCGCCCATGCTCGAGCCGCGCAGCGCGATCGGGGCATCACGACCACCCGTCGCCAGGGCGAGATGGACCACGAACATCAGCACGTCGTCGATCGCGCCGCCGTCCAGCCGCCCGCCCGTCTCGCCGTGGCCGCGCTGGTCAAAGCACACCGCCCCCAGGCCGAGTGCGACCGCCGCCCGGGCGAAGTCGTGATGGCTCTCCTTGCACGAATCGGCACCGTGAATGACCACCACGCCGCCGCGCGCGGGCGGCGCGGGCGGGCGCGGAAGCCACAGGGTGTAGGCCGCGCCGCGCAGCTTGCCGGTCTCGGTGGGGAGCAGCGGGGTGACGGTACGCAGGCCCGAGACCATATCTTTTGCGACCGTGCCCACGACGATGAACGAGCTGTCACACGTCTATCCCCTGGGAAGCCGCGTCAACGAACGTGGCCATCTGGAGCTGGGGGGCTGTGATGCCGTGGAGCTCGCCCGGGAGTTCGGCACGCCCGTCTATGTGGTGGTGGAGGATGACCTGCGGGCCCGGGCGCGCGCCTTCGCCGATGCGCTGGCCGCGCGCCACCGCGACTTCGACGTGCTCTTCGCCTCCAAGGCGTTCCCGTGCACGGCGGTGTACCGGGTCCTCGCCGACGAGGGCCTGGCCTGCGACGTGGCCTCCGGCGGCGAGCTGGCCCTCGCCCTGAGCGCCGGCTTCGACGCCCAGCGCACGTACATGCACGGCAACGCCAAGTCCGAGAGCGAGCTGCGCGAGGCGCTGGCCGCTGGGGTCGGCCACATCGTGCTCGACTCCCACCACGAGATCGACCGCCTGGCCGCGATCGCTGCCGAGACGGTCCCGCCCACCCGCCAGGACGTGCTCATCCGGGTCACCCCGGGGGTCGCGGGGGACACCCACCACGCCATCTCCACCGGGCAGGCCGACTCCAAGTTCGGCTTCTCGCTGGACCAGGCCCGCGACGCGATCGCCGCGCTGGACGGCCACCGGTGGCTGAACCTCCAGGGGCTGCACTTCCACATCGGCTCCCAGCTGTTCGAGCTCGAGCCCTTCCGGGCTGCCATCCGCGCCATCGCGACGCTGGGCGACTTCCCGGTCTACAACCTCGGCGGTGGCCTGGCCGCCGCCTACATGCCCGACCAGCAGCCGCCCAGCCCCGAGCGATGGGTCGCCGCGATCGTCGAGGCCGTGCACGCCGAGCTCGGGCCCGACAAGCGCCTGCTGCTCGAGCCCGGCCGCGCCCTGGTGGCCAACTCGACGGTGACGCTGTACACGGTGCAGACGATCAAGCGCAATGTGTCCACCTGGGTCGCCGTCGACGGCGGCATGTCCGACAACCTGCGCCCGATGATGTACGGCGCCCGCTACGAGGCGGTGATCGCCGACCGGCCCCTGGCGGCGGGCGACACGGCCTGTCACATCGCCGGCAAGCACTGCGAGTCCGGCGACGTCATCGTGCGCGGCGCCAAGCTGGCCGATCCGGCCCCCGGCGACGTGGTGGTCACGCCCGTCACGGGCGCCTACGGCTACGCGATGGCCAATAACTACAACGGCGTCCCGCGCCCGCCGGTGGTGTTCGTGCGCGACGGCGAGGCCCGCGTCGCCGTCCGCCGCGAGACCTACGCCGACCTCATGAGCCGGGACGTGTGAGGCGTGGCCGATCCCGCAAAGTTCCGCGTCGGGCTCCTGGGCCACGGGACGGTCGGCGGCGCCTTCGCCGAGCTGCTGCCCCGCCACGCCGACCGGATCGCCCGGATCACCGGGCTGCGGCCCGAGCTCTCGGCGGTGCTGACCCGCAGCCGCGGCTCCTTCCAGGACGTGCTGGACGGGTCGGACCTCATCGTGGAGCTGATCGGCGGCCTGGAGCCCGCGCGCGAGTACCTGCTCGCCGCCATGCGGGCCGGCAAGCATGTCGTCACCGCCAACAAGCAGCTGCTGTCGCACCACGGCGAGGAGCTGTGGGAGGAGGCGCGCGTCCACGGGGTGCAGCTGCGCTTCGAGGGGGCGGTGGCCGGTGTGGTCCCCGTCATCCGGGTGCTCCAGGAGTCGCTGGCAGGGGCGACCATCGACCGCGTGCACGGCATCGTCAACGGCACCACCAACTTCATCCTCACCGAGATGGCCCGGACGGGCGAGACCTTCGCCGATGCCCTGACCGAGGCCCAGCGCCTGGGCTACGCCGAGGCCGATCCCACCGAGGACGTCAACGGCAAGGACGCGGCGGCCAAGATGGCGATCATCGCGCGCCTGGCCTTCGAGACCCCGGTCCACATCGACCAGGTCCGCTACGAGGGGATCGAGCACATCCGCCCCGATGATCTGGAGTACGCCCGCGACCTCGGCCTCGGCCTCAAGCTCATCGGCACCGCGGAGCGCGTCGGCGACGACGGGCTGTCGGTCACCGTGTACCCGGCGTTCCTGTACCCGGGCCATCCGCTGGCCTCGGTCAACGGGCCCTTCAACGCGGTGACCGTCGAGTCCGAGGCGATCACCGAGATCACCATGAGCGGCCCGGGGGCGGGGGGACCACAGACCGCCACCGCCGTCCTGGGTGACGTGATCAGCGCCATGATCCCGCCGGCCTCGACGCCGCCGGCCACCGCGTCGCTGCGCATCGTCTCCGACGTGGTGTCGTCCTTCTACCTCTACCTCGAGGTTGCCGACGAGCCGGGCGTCCTGGCCCGCGTCGCGCACGTGCTGGCCGAGCATCACGTGTCGGTCAAGTCGGTGGTCCAGAAGGGCCTGGAGGACCAGGCGCGGCTGGTCATGGTGCTCCACCCCGTCCTGGAGTCCAAGTTCTTCGCGGCGATCGAGGAGATCGCGGCGCTGGACGCCATGCGCGCCCCGCCGCGAGCGATCCGCGTGCTGGAGGAGGAGTTCGGCTAAACCGTGGCTTGCCTGCCCTCGAGGCGGTTGGTACAACCTCAATCGGCGTGAGTACTGAACAGGCCGTACGCCAATTGGGGGGACGGCTGCTGGCTCGCACGAATCGCTTCCGAAAGCGCGGCGCGGCGGCCTATTGCCCGTGCTGTGGTGTCTGGCAGCGGCCGTTCAACGACGTGATCCAGCCCGACCGCCAGTGCTGGGTGTGCGGCTCGCTGGAGCGCCATCGCCTCCTCAGCATCCTGTTCGATCTGCGCCCGGAGCTGCTGCGCCCGGGATTGCGCATCCTGCACATCGCGCCCGAGGCCCAGCTGCGCGACCGCGTCAAGCATGGGGCATCGCGCTATGTCGCCGGGGATCTGACCGCGCGCTTCGGACCCGAGCGCCTCGACGTGACCGCTCTTCCGTTTGGCGCCGGCGAATTCGACGCCGTGATCTGCAATCACGTCCTGGAGCACGTCCCCGACGACCGGCGCGCCATGCGGGAGATCCGGCGGGTGATGGGGCCCGGCGGGTGGGCGCTGCTGCTCGTGCCGGAGGTCCGGGAGGCCGAGACCTTCGAGACCCCCGACGTCACCGATCCCGAGGAGCTCTTCCGGCTCCACGGCCAGCACGACCATGTCCGCACCTACGGCTGGGACTACCTGGACCGCCTGCGCGAGTCTGGCCTGGAGACCGAGGTGCTCCGGCTCGACGAGGTGCTCACCGAGGAGACCATCCGCACGTGCCGGTTGCTGAAGTTCGGCGTGGTGGACCCGATCTTCATCGCGCGCCCACTGCCCGTTCCGGCGCGGCCGGCGGCGGTGGCCTGACCACGCCGCGGCTCGGCCGAACGGTGCCCGTCAAGGCGTGGGAGGTAGGATCGGCGCGCGATGCGCGCCGTCCAGATCACCGAGCTCTCCGGTCCCGCCACCGCGCTGAAGATCGACGACGTCCCCGAGCCCCCGCCCGAGCACCCGATGACCCCGGGCGGCGGCGTGGTGGTCGAGGTCAAGTCGGCCGGGGTCTCGTTCCCCGAGCTGCTGCAGACCCGCGGCGAATACCAGATGAAGCCCGACCTGCCGTTCATCCCGGGCTCGGAGGTCGGCGGCATCGTGCGCGAGGTCCGCGGCGAGGCGCACGTCAAAGAGGGCGACCGGGTGGCCGCGTTCTGCATGCTGGGCGCATGGGCGCAGCGGGCCGTCGCGCCCGGCTACTTCACCTTCAAGATCCCCGACGACTGGGACTACGCCCAGGGCGCGGCGCTGGTCCTCAACTACCACACCGCCTACTTCGCGCTCATCGCCCGCGGCCGGCTGGCCGAGGGGGAGACGGTGGTCGTCCACGGGGCCGCCGGCGGCGTCGGCACCGCCACGCTGCAGGTGGCCAAGGCGTGGGGCGCCCGGACGATCGGCGTCGTCTCCTCCGACGCCAAGGAGCAGGTGGCGCGCGCGGCCGGCGCCGACGAGGTGGTCCGCTCCGACGGTCCGTGGAAGGACGAGGTCAAGGCCATGACCGACGGCGGCGCGCACATGGTGCTCGACCCCGTCGGCGGCGACCGCTTCACCGACAGCCTCCGCGCCTTGCGCGAGGGCGGCCGCGTCGTGGTGGTCGGCTTCACCGGCGGGTCGATCCCCGAGGTCCGCGTCAACCGGCTGCTGCTCAACAACACCGAGGTGATCGGCGCGGGCTGGGGCGCCTCGGTGCTCGGCAACCCCAACCGCACCGAGCGCATCGGCCGCGCCATCGAGGGGATGATCGAAGCCGGGCAGGTCCGCCCGATCATCGGCGCCCGCTTCCCCATGCAGAAGGCCGCCGACGCGCTCGGGCTCCTGGACGAGCGGGGCGCCACCGGCAAGGTCGTCCTCGACCTCGAGTGAGCGGCGCCGGACTGATCGAGCGCTACCGCGAGCGCCTTCCCTTCGCGGCTGGGGATCCCGTCGTCTCGCTGGGCGAGGGCAGCACGCCGCTGATCCTGGCCCCGCGGTTGTCCGAGCGGGTGGGCGCCGAGGTGTGGTGCAAGCTCGAGGGGCTGAACCCGACCGGCTCCTTCAAGGACCGCGGCATGACCTGCGCGGTGTCGGCGGCGGTCCGGGAGGGGTCGGAGGCGATCGTGTGTGCGTCCACCGGGAACACCGCTGCCAGCGCCGCCGCCTATGCCGCCCGCGCCGGCCTGCGCTGCGCGGTGATCGTCCCCGACGGCAAGATCGCCACCGGCAAGCTGGCCCAGGCGCTCATGCACGGGGCGCGGGTGATCGCCCTGGCCGGCAACTTCGACGTGGCGCTCAAGCTCGTGCGCGAGCTCACCGCCACCCACCCGATCTCGCTGGTCAACTCGGTCAACGAGTTCCGCATGGAGGGCCAGAAGACCGCCGCCTACGAGATCGCCGAGGCGCTGGACTCAGAGCTCGACGCGCTCTGCATCCCGGTCGGCAACGCCGGCAACATCACCGCCTACTGGCGCGGCTTCGGCGACACGGACTGCCGTCCCCGGATGCTGGGCTTCCAGGCCGCGGGCGCTGCTCCGCTCGTCCACGGCGCCCCGGTGGAGCACCCTGAGACGGTGGCCTCGGCGATCCGGATCGGCAACCCGGCCCGCTGGGAGGACGCGATGAACGCCATGACCGCGTCGGGCGGCGCCGTCAACGCCGTCGCCGACGAGCAGATCCTCTCGGCCTACCGCATGCTGGCCTCCGAGGAGGGGATCTTCTGCGAGCCCGCGTCGGCGGCGAGCGTCGCGGGCCTGATCGCCCACGGCGCCGGCGACGCGCGGCGCGTGGCCTGCGTGCTCACCGGCAACGGCCTCAAGGACCCCCAGAGCGCGATGGCGCAGGTCGGCGCCGTCGTCCCGTGCGCTGCGGAGTTCACCGCGCTGGAGCGCGCCGTGCTCGGTTCCGCATGACGATGCCCCACCCCGCCGGACGCCAACCATGACGCTGGGCCGGCGCCGGGTGGTGCGCGTCCCCGCCTCCACCGCCAACCTCGGCCCCGGTTTTGACGTGATGGCCGCGGCGCTGGCGCTGCACCTGGAGCTCGAGGTCCGCGAGACCGGCACCTTCGCCGTCCACACCGACCTCGACGTACCCCGGGACCGCTCCAACCTCATCGTGCGCGCCTTCGAGCGCCTGCATGGCGCTGACGGCTTCGAGTTTCACATCGCCTCGCGGATCCCGCTCTCCGGCGGCTTGGGCTCCAGCGCCGCCGCGATCGTCGCCGGCCTGGTCGCCGCCGACCATCTCTTCGAGCTCGACGCCGACATCCGCGCCCTGGCCACCGAGATCGAGGGCCACCCCGACAACGTGTCCGCCGCCATCGACGGCGGCTTCGTCATCTGCGACGAGGACGGCGCGCATCGCTTCGAGGCGCCGATGGGGCTGGAGGCGGTCCTGGTCATCCCGCAGGCGGCCGTCCGGACCGAGCAGGCGCGCGCCGCGCTGCCCCAGACCGTCCCCATGGCCGACGCCGTGTTCAACGTCGCGGCCGCCTCGACGCTGACGCTCGGCCTGGCCACCGGGAGCTGGGACCTCATCGCCGCCGGTCTGCGCGACCGGCTGCACCAGCCCTACCGCGCCCATCTATACCCCCGCTCCGCCGAGCTGGTCGCGCGCGCCACCGAGTACGGCGCGCTCGGCGCCACCATCTCCGGCGCGGGGCCGGCCGTGCTGGTGTGGTGCACGATCGACCAGACCGGCCGGGTGATGGAGCGGCTCAAGAACGCCGCTGACGGCTGGGCCGAGATCCACCGGGCGCCGTTTGAGTCACAGGGCGCCGACGTCCGCGAGCTCTAGCGGTAGTTCCTGCCCGCCACGCCCGCCCCGCACGCGCCAGGCTAGGCGCGGGCTTCGGCGGCCGGCTCGGGGGCAAGCTCCCGGCGCAGCTTGCGCAGCGGCGTGCGGGCGTCATCGCGGCCGAGGCGCTTGAGCAGCTCGTCGGCGACGTCCAGGTAGTCCACGGCCAGGTCGGGCCGGTAGTCCAGGATCGACAGCGCCCGCTCGGCGGACTCCGCGTAGGCGATCGAGGCGCGGATCGTCGTCTCGAGGAGCTTGTCGCCGAAGTGCTGGCGCAGGGAGTCGAAGGCCTCGCGCGAGTGGCGGGTGCGCATGTCGGCGATGTTGAGCACCACCCCGAGCCACTCCAGGTCGGGATTGAGGCTGTCGCGGGCCAGCTCGATCACCTCGAGCGCCTGCTCGACGCCCTGCAGCGCGAAGTACTGCGCCTCGGCCGAGAGCAGCGCGTACTGCGAGGCCACCAGGGCGTTGACGGTGAGCAGGCCGAGCGCCGGCGGGCAGTCGATGAGTACGACGTCGTAGTCGGCGGCCACCTCGCGCAGCGACTTCTTGAGCGTGAGCTCGCGTCCCATCTTGCCGCCGAGCGCCAACTCGGACTCGGCCAGGCCGAGGTTGGCGGGGATGATCCCGCCGTGGTCGGCCTCGCGGGCCTTGGCCCGGCCCGAGAGCACGTCGCCGATGGTCGGCGACGCGTCCGGATCGACGTCGAGGTAGTCCGAGAGATTGCCCTGCGGATCCAGGTCAACGGCCAGGACCGAGAGGTCCACGCGGCGGAACACGTCGGTGAGCGTCCGGACCGTGGTTGTCTTGCCGGTCCCGCCCTTCTGGGAGAGGACGGCGATGGTGACGGGCGGCATCCGCCCGGACTATAGGTGAGTGGTCGTCAGCCGGCCTGCGCCCCGGTGCCGCTCTCCGAGCTGCGCCCGAAGCGCATCCCGGATACGACCGGAACGTCGATGAAGTGAAGGTGGTGGCGGCCGATCACGACCTCGTCGCCGTCGGCCAGGGTGCTCCACTCCACCCGCTCGCCGTTGACGAACACGCCGTTGAGACTGCGGTCGTCGAGCACCCGCAGCCCGTCGGGCTGGCGCACGATCAGGGCGTGCCGGCGGCTCACTGTGGGGTCGTCGAAGCGGATGTCGGCGGCCAGGCTGCGGCCGATGCGCGTCCACTCGCGGGTGAGCGCGTAGGCCACGACGTCGTCGCCCGAGCGGTAGGTGATGTACTGGCCGGGGTCCTCGAGGCCGGTGCGGACCTCCTCCAGCCACGCGTGGTCGTCGACCTCGGGGCCGATGTCGATGACCGCCTGCTGAGAGGTGGTGAACAGCGAGGCGCGGACGAACTCGGTCCCGCCGCAGTTGGGGCACGGAGGCAGCTCATCAGCGGCATCGAGTGACACCGGAAAGTCACAATCCGTGCATCGGAACGTACCCGTCCCCGCCACACTGCCAGTCATCCAAGCTTTCATGGCCGTCTCCTCGCTACGGACTCCGGCAGTTCCGCGTTTGGGGGGGTCTCAAGGCTGCATGAAGCTCCTGGGAGCTCCCGAGCCATTCTAGCCTGCCCGCCTAAGCACTCCTCAAACTGTTAATCGGATTTTCGTCCACCAATCCGCCGGTATTTCGGGAAAAGCGCCGTGATCATTGATGGCGAGCGCTCACATTTTTTTCACTGGCAGGAAGCGCGGGTGAGGGGCCGAAATCCACCCCCATGCCGACGCTGCGCGACATGCTCGACCTGGAGCTCGCGCTGCTGCGCCGCGGGCTCGACGAGCGCCTGGCCGGCTCCGAGCGTTGCACGTGCTGTCACCGTACCCCGCTGGTCGGCGAACGCGTCTACGTGTATGAGTCGGGCACCATCGCGTGCGCGCTGTGCCGCCACCGCCAGCGCGAGGACCCGCTGGAGAGCCGCATCGTCCATGGCCCCGAGTTCGGACACACGATGCGGATCACCGACCAGCGCACGGCCGCCTGACCGCCACGGGCGGGCGGGTCCGTTTCCGACCCGAGCGCGAGGGCGCCGCCCGACCGTCGCGCGCCCTGTGGCCGGAACCCCGGATGCGACCGTGTTCGAGCGGCCCCCGGCGGCGCCGGGCTTTGTCCTCGTCGGCTCGTGCAGCGCTGCTGCACGTCGCCTCCTGCGTCCTCGCCCGACACCCCCGGTGACCACTCTCGGCACGGCCGCACCCGGGGCCCCGACCACTAGAATCCGGCCACGTGGAGCCCTTCACCGTCTCGACGACGATCGCCAAGCCGCGTGAGCAGGTCTACGAATACCTGTCGGATATCGCCAACCACGCCGAGTTCACCGATCACTACCGCGTGGACTGGCGCCTGCTCCGCACCGACCCGGTCGGCGCCGGCGCGGGCGCCCGCTTCCGGATCAAGGCGCCGCTCCAGCGCTTTGCCTGGGCCGACACCACCTTCGCCGAGATGCAGCCGCCGTTCAGGATCGTCGAGCGCGGCCGCGGCGGCAAGTACAACCGCATCCGGATGCTCGGCACCTACACGCTGAGCCCGGGACCGAGCGGGACGACCAAGGTCCAGTACACCTTCGAGACCGAGCCCTCCCAGATCTCCGACAAGCTGATGGAGAACTTCGGGGGACGCTCGTGGACCCGCCGCAAGGCGGCCAAGGCGATGCGCCGTCTGCGCTCGATCCTCGAGGAGGGACGGGACCGCGGGCAGCGTGCCTCGGTGGAGAGCCGCTGACCCGATGCGCCTGGTTAGACTCCCGGCGGCCGTGACGCTGCGCCGCTCTCTCATCGCCCTGTGCGGGCTCCTGCTCGTCGTGGGGCTCGCGGCCTGCGGCCACCAGTCGCCCCACCAGAACTTCGCCGACGCCAACAACGACGGCGACTACATCTCGGCGGGCTACATCACCTACCAGTTGCAGATCTCGCGCGAGCTCAACCAGTACGGCGTGGAGGACTCGGCGTATCTGAAGGGTCTGCCCCCCGGGGTTCCTGCGACGCTTGGCCCCGACCAGCTCTGGTATGGCGTCTTCCTCTGGGCCAAGAACCAGAGTGACCACGCGGCCGTCACCAGCGATCACTTCGTCATCGTCGACACCCAGGGCAACGTCTACCACCCGGTCAAGCTCGACCCCAACGTCAACGAGTTCGCCTGGCAGTCCACCACCCTGAAGAATCTGGGCACCTATCCGGGGCCCAACACCGTGGCCAGCGAGGGCCCCACCCAGGGCGGCCTGCTGCTGTTCAAGATGAACTCCTCGGTGTACTCCAACCGGCCCCTGACCCTCTGGATTGTCAGCCCCGAGGGCAGGAAGCTGGGCGGGATCTCCCTCAACCTCTAGTGCGTCGCGCCCTGCGGCCGAAACGACGTCGATGGGGATTGGGTCTCGCCGTGGCGGGCCTGGCGTTGCTGCCATCGGCCGGACTGCCGGCGGTGGCACAGGCGAGGTGGAGCGCGCCGTTTGAGTTCGCCAAGCCGGGGACGCTGGACGTCGTCGCTCCCGTGCTGGCCATCTCGGGATCCGGGGCCGCGGCCGCCGCGTTCGGGATCCAGGACGTCGACACGCCCGGAGTCTCGCAGGGCTATGTGACCCTGCGAGCAGCCCATGGCGGGGTGGGCGGGGGGCAGTCTCCGATCGCCATCCCCGGGGCCCAGCAGATCCTCGACGCCACCTACGATGGCAGCGCGCTGGAGCTGCTCACCGGCGCCGGCACGGCCGATCAGACCTGCTGTAGCAGTGCCCAGGCAGTCCAGGTGAGCGCCGGCGGCGCGCTGGCGCGCGCGCGGACCCTCGTCGGCGGCCTGGCGGGGTCGACGGACGGGCGGCTGCTCACCCTCAAGAACGGCGCCATGGTCGCCGCCGTCGCCACCGAGCGCGGCGTGTGGGTGAGCCAATCGGCCAAAGCCAACCGCTTCGGCCCCCAGCACCTGCTCACCCGGGGCGGCCAGATGCCCGAGACGCTCGACGCCGCGTGGCTGGGAGGCGAGAGCTCGATCGTCGTCTGGACGGGGGCCAAGGGGGTCGCCGGCCAGGCCGCGCCGCGCAGCGTCTCCTACGCGCTCGGCGCCCGCACCCACGCGCCGCGCTCCGTCAAGACCGCGGTCACGGTGCCCGGGGGCCACCGGATCGATGAGCTCGCCGTCGCGGCCCGCCACGGCGGGGCCACGGCCGCGTGGGTGGAGAGCTGGTTCGACAAGGGCAACACCTATCACTCGGTGGTGCGAGCGATGGACATCGCGCCCCACGCCATCGTGCGCAACCTGTCACCGCCGGGCCGCCTGGCCTCGGGGCTGAGCTTCGCCGGCGACGAGGCGGGCGACCAGGAGGTTGCGTGGGCGTCGTGCACCGCCCAGGCCGCCTGCCAGACGCAGGCCGACGGGCGCGGCGCCAAGGGCGCCTTCGGCGCCATCCGCACCCTGGGGTCGATCGATGCCTCCGAGGAGCCCTCGGTCGCCGTCGGCCCCCATGGCCAGACGCTCGTCGGCTGGGCGAACGGGGGCAGGCCGGTGGCGGCCACCGCCGCCTCGGCGGGCGGGCGCTTCGGGGCGACGGCGACCCTCTCGTCGACCACGTTCGCGGTGGGCGTCACCGTCGCCTTCGGCGCCGGGGGCGCGGGGCTGGCGGCGTGGACGCAGGGCACGCTCAACCCGAGCGTGGTGGGCGCCGCCTACAGCGGCTGAGGCCCGCCGGCGGCCGCGAGCCCCCGCCGGGGCGTCAGTGGCTCGAAAGTGCCGCCTCCAGCACCTGGCGCACCGGCGGCGCCGCGGTGCCGCCGCCCGCCCCCTGGTTGGGGAACAGCGCGCCGGCCACGACTCGGACCCCGCCCACCCGGCCCACCGGCGCGTAGGCGACGAACCACGCGTCGGTGTTCTTGGGGTTGGAGGTCTGGCTCTGAGTGGTGCCGGTACCGGTCGAACCCGTCGGCGCGGCGGTGTTCTTGAGCTCCGCGGTGCCGGTCTTGCCGGCCACCTTCACCCCCGAGATCTGCGCCGAGGTCCCGGTGCCGTACTCCACCACGGCCTCCATCATCTGCTGGACCTGGTGGGCGACCGCGGGGCTGGTGACGCGGACGAACCGGGGCCGCTGGTGGGCCAGCAGGGTGGGGATGGGGCGCCGCCCGCCCATCGCGATCGTCGCGGCCACGTCGGTCATCTCCAGCGGCGTGGTCTGCACCAGGCCCTGGCCGATGGCCGAGGACCCGACCGCCAGGTCATCCCCGATGCTGGCGGCCGACGGAATGGTGCTCTCGGCCGCGCCCAGGATGGAGCTGGGCTGGTTGAAGCCGAACCGCTCGGCCATGGCCACCAGGCGCTTGGCGCCCAGCTTGGCCCCCAAGGGCGCGAACACCGAGTTGCACGACACCGCGAACGAGTTGATGAGCGTCCCGCCGCAGTCCTCGCCGTTGGCGTTCTGCAGCGTGTAGCCCTCGATGGTGGCCGACGTGGCATAGGGGTAGACGGTGGTCAGCTTGGCGATGTGGGCCTGCAGCGCTGCGGTGGCAGTGATGATCTTCATCGTCGAGCCAGGGGGTTGGAGCGCCGAGTAGGCGATCCCGGCCAGCGCCAGGAGCGCGCCGGTGCGCGGGTTCATCACCACCAGCCCGGCGTACTGCCCTGCGAGCGCGGCCACCGCGGCGCGCTCCATGCCGGGGGAGATGGTGGTCCTCACCGGTGGCGCCGGTACGGGGGACGCGGTGGCCAGGACGCGGTGGCCGGCCATCAGCTTGCCGCCGGCGGTCCCGGCGAGGCGGTCCTGGAAGATGAACTCCAGGCCGTCGAGCCCGACGTGGGCACCGGCGGGATACCCGCGCGCGGCATACATGGCCTTCAGGTCAGCGGGAATCGGGCCGACGGTTCCGACAACCTGGTTGGCCACGTCGGGGATCGGCGAGGCGCGCTCGGGCCCCTGAGCCAGCACCGTCCCGTCGCTGGCCAGCAGCGTCCCCCGCGGCGGCAGCGAGATGATGCGGTGCAGCTTCTCGCCGCGCCGCGCGCCCGGGAACAGCAGCGTGTCGGAGAAGTGCACGCGCGCGCCGGCGCCCGATCCGGTGAGCGGCACCTTGAGCGTCTCGTGCAGCGTCCCCCACAGCTTGGTCTGGACGACCATCGCCACGGGGATCTCGTCGCCGCTGCGCCCGGCGACCTGCACGGCGCGCAGCGACTGCTCGGTCGCGGTGTCGGCCGCCTTCTCCTCCGCCCTGGCAAACCGGCTCTCGCTCATCTTCGCCTTGGAGGCGCGATCGAGCAGCGTGTACATCTCCGCGTAGTTGCGGTGGTGCCAGGCGGTGACATAGCGCGTCACCATCTGGCGCTCCTCGTGGCCGGGTCGCGTCGACCACACGGCTCCGGCGGCGAAGGCGGCGACGGCGAGCACGACGACGGGCAGCGTTCGGGTGAGCAGGCGCTGCCGCCGTCGCCGCCGTCCCCTCGGCCGCGGTCTGCCCGCCACGATCACCCCGCTGTCTGCCACCTTCGGACAAACGGTAGACAATGCACGACGCAGATTGACCGGTCAGGGCGCGGCTTTGCACGAGTTCGAGCGCAGATCGGTGGTTCCGGCGACGTCTACCCTGGGCTCGTGGGTCTCCTCGACACGTTGCACGCGAACCGGCGGCGCCGGATCACGGGGGGGACCCACCGGTGACCGCGCTTGACTGGGTCATCGTCGGCTTCACCATCCTGCTGGCCTTCTACGGGTACGTCCAGGGGTTCATCGTCGGCGCGCTCTCGCTCGTCGGATTCGCGCTCGGCGCGTTTCTCGGCACCCGCGTGGCCCCGCTGCTGCTCAGCGACGGGGCTCGCTCGCCCTACGCGCCGCTGTTCGGCCTGTTGGGGGCGCTGCTCGCCGGCGGCGTGTTCGCCAGCGGCCTGGAGGGGCTGGGCACCCGCGTGCGCTCGGCGCTGCGCATCCCGGGACTGCGCGCCGTCGACGGCCTGCTCGGCGCCGCGCTCACGGCGTGCGTCGGCCTGGGGATCGCCTGGATCATCGGCGCCGTGGCCCTCGACGCGTCGACATCGCGGCCGCTGCGCACCGACATCCAGAACTCGACGATCCTGCGCGCCCTGGACCGGATCCTGCCCCCGTCGGGTCCGATCCTCAACGCCCTGGCGCGCATCGACCCGATCCCGTCGGTGCACGGGCCGGCCCCTGACGTCCCCGCGCCCAACCGGCGCATCGTGGCCGGCGTCGCGGTGCGCGACGCGCGCGGCAGCGTGGTGCGCGTGTTCGGCACCGCCTGCGGGCTGGGCGTGGAGGGCAGCGGCTGGGTCGCGGCCCCGGGCCTGGTGGTCACCAACGCCCACGTCGTCGCCGGCGAGACCGACACCGAGATCCAGATCGACGGCGTCGGTCCCGGCCACCCGGCCCACGCGCTCGTGTTCGACCCCCGCAACGACATCGCCATCCTGCGCGTGGCCGGCCTGCACCTGCGGCCGCTGCCCATCGACGCCAAGCCGGCCTCGGGGATCGCCGCGGGCATCCTGGGCTATCCGCTGGACGGGAGCTTCGACGCCGAGCCGGGACGGCTGGGGCAGACCGAGACCGTCGAGACGCAGGACGCCTACGGCCAGGGCCACGTGCTGCGCACCATCACCGCCCTGCGGGGCAAGGTCCGGCCCGGCAACTCGGGCGGTCCGATGGTCGACGGCCGCGGCGACGTGGTGGCCACCGTGTTCGCGGCCCTCACCGGGACGCCCCGCGCGGGCGGCTTCGCCGTGCCCAACGGCCTGGTGAGAGCTGCCGTGGCGCGCGCGGAGCGCCAGGGCGCGTCGGTGGCGACCGGGCAGTGCGCCAACTAGGACGTTTCGGTCGTCCGCCGGCGTCTGCGGCTGGGGGTATCGGCGAACGTCAAATGCGGCTGGCGAGGGCAGGCCGCGCGGTTGCGGGTGCCCGCGAGACGGGACCGTGGGCGATGTGGGTGCTCTCAGAACCCTTTCCTCCCACAACCCCCTCTGTGCAGCGTCATTTGCGACATAAGTGCGTGATAGACGCACTTTTCTCGCACTCCCGCGCCTCGCGACCGCCGCAAGCCCCGAACCTGCTCGTTCAAAGCCAAGCCGTTAAGCCGCGCTGCTGCCCCCGGCGACACGGGACCCCCACAGCAACCCCGTCCACCAACCACTCCAGTCAGTCAAACGGCCCCGCCGGTGGCGAGGCCGCGACCTGTCCTGCATGAGCGCCGTGGCGGGCGGCGGTCTGCGTCACCGCCCGCCTCAGGCGTTGATTGCCCCCGGACGTTCCTCGGCCATCTGCGAAATGACCTCGAGCCCTACCGCCCCCAGGAGCTCAGGATGGTGATGAGCGAGGTGAGCCTGTGCCGCATCGAAGAGCTCCTGCTCGGAATCGCCCTGCAATTGCGCCCCACACTCGCAAAAGGCGGTCCGGCTGTGCCCTCGGTTGACTCGAGTCATTCCCCTCGTCCGCGGCCGGGCTCCCGGCGTATCGAAAAGAGATGCGCCGCTCGTGACTGGTGGCCGTGGCCCCCGGTGGCCACGGTGATGTAAACGGTCCCAGGTCGCCGTTGGCGATACGTTTCCACAACGTTGCCGGAACTTGTTCCCGTGGGTGAGAGGACCAGGATCCAGCTGTGTGGGCGCCTTTCGGTCGAGCTGGATGGCGTCGAGCTGGTCCAGTCGCTGCGCGGGAAACAGGTGCCGCTGCTCCTTGCGTACCTGGTTCTCAACCGTGACCGGCCGGTCGGGCGCGAGGAGCTGATCGGGGCGCTGTGGCCCGAGACCGCCCCGCGCTCACAGGACGCGGCGATGCGCACGCTGCTCTCGCGCCTGCGCTCCGCGCTGGGCCGCGACATCGTCTCGGGCCGCGACGAGCTGGGCCTGACGCTGCCCGAGCCCGCCTGGGTCGACGTCGAGGCGGCGGCCAGCGAGGTCTGGCGCGCGCAGCGGGCGCTTGACTCCGGCGACGCCCGCGCGGCGTGGGCGCTGGCCCAGGTGCCGCTCAACATCGCCAGCCGCGGGCTGCTCCCCGGCACCCAGGCGTCCTGGCTGGAGCCGCGCCGCCAGGAGCTGTCCGACATCCGCCTGCAGGCGCTGGAGGTCATCGGCCGCGCCGGCCTCAGCCTCGGCGGGACGCAGCTGGGCTCGGTGGAGCGCGCTGCCCGCACCCTCATCGAATCCGAGCCGTACCGCGAGTCGGGCTACGTGCTGCTCATGGCCGCGCTCGAGGCTCAGGGCAACGTGGCCGAGGGTCTGCGGGTGTTCGAGCAGCTGCGCTCGCTCCTGCGCGACGAGCTCGGGATCGCGCCCTCGCCCGAGGCCATCCAGGCCCACGAGCGCCTGCTCAACCCGCCGTCGGTGCGCCAGAGTCTCACCACCGCCGCCACCGCCGCCGAGATCGAGGTGCCCGCCGAGCTGGCCGCGGCCGCCTCGGGTCCGCTCGTCGGCCGCCGGGCCGAGATGGAGCAGCTGGAGCACTGGTGGGAGGGCGGGGGTGGGCGAGGTGGCCGTGATTCCGATTCCGAGCGGGTGATGCTGCTCGCCGGCGAGCCGGGGGTCGGCAAGACGCGGCTGCTGGCCGAGACCGCCGTGCGCGCCTTCGCCTCGGGGGCGATCGTGCTGGCCGGCCGCGCGCCCGAGGAGACGCTCGTCCCCTACCAGCCGTTCCTGGAGGCGCTGGGCCACTACGTGTTCCAAGCCCCGCTGGAGGAGCTGCGGCTCGTCGCCCGCGAGTACGGCGCCGAGCTGGGCCGGCTGATCCCCGAGCTGCGCCGCCGCGTGCCGGAGCTGCCCCGGCCCGATCCCGGCGATCCCGAGACCGACCGCTACCGGCTGTTCGAGGCCGTGGCCGGCCTGCTGGCCGAGATCTCGGCGGCGGTGCCCGTGCTGATCGTGCTCGACGACCTGCAGTGGGCCGACCGCCCGACGCTGCTGTTGCTGCGCCACCTCGCGCGCTCCCCGCACAACGCCCGCGTGTCGATCATGGGCGCCTACCGCGACGTCGACCAGTGGAGCGAGGGCTTTGACGCGGCGCTCGCCGGCCTGCGCCGGGAGCGGCTGACGGGCCAGCTCGACGTCGGCGGGCTGCCCGAGGAGGAGGCGATGGAGCTCGTGCGCCTGCGCGCCGGCGGCACGCCGTCGCTGGCCTTCGTGCAGGCCCTGTATCGCGAGACCGAGGGCAACCCGTTCTTCATCGAGGAGATCGTCCGCCACCTCACCGACGCCGGAGTGCGCTCGCAGGACGCCGGAGCGCGCGATCTGGAGCGCGTGGGGCTGCCCGAGGACGTGCGCGACGTGATCAGCCGGCGTCTGGACCGCCTGGCGCCGGGCTCGATCGAGTGGCTGCGGGTGGCGGCGGTGATCGGCCGCGACTTCGACTCGAGCCTGCTCGAGCGAGTGCTGGGCTTCGACGAGGACCGCTTCCTGGCGGCGCTGGAGGACGCGCTGGATGCCGGCCTGGTCGCCGAGGCGCCGGGGGATCCCGGCCGCTACTCCTTCGCCCACGCGCTGATCCGCGAGACGCTGTATGAGGGCATGTCCTCGGCACGCCGGGCGCGGGTCCACCGCCGCGTCGGGGTCGCGCTGGAGGAGATGGATCCCGCCCTGCCCGATTCCAAGATCGGCGCGCTGGCCCTGCACTTCACCCGGGCCGCCGATCCCGAGGACGCCGAGCGCGCCATCCACTACGGCCTGCGGGCCGGCGAGCAGGCGACGGCGATGCTGGCCAACGAGGAGGCGGCCGCGCACTACTCGCGCGCGCTGGAGGTGCTGGACCGCTCGGATCCCGACTCGCTGCGGCGGCGCTGCGACCTGCTGCTGGAGCTGGGCGAGGCCCAGGTGCGCAGCGGCGAGCGCCCCTTGGCGTGGGCGACCTTCCGCGAGGCCGCCGCGCTGGCGGCCGAGCTGGGCGACAAGGGGTCGCTGGCGCGCGCGGCGATCGGCGCCTCGCGCCGCTACGTGCAGCCGCCGGGCATCGTCGACGAGGAGCTGATCGCGCTGCTGGAGCAGGCCGCCGAGATGACCGCCGACGAGCGCACGGTCACCCGCGTGCGGTTGCTGGCGTGCCTGTGTGGGGCGCTGTACTTCTCCGACCGGCGCGACCGCATGGATGCGCTCAGCGTCGAGGCCACCGAGATCGCGGCCGAGCTCGACGACCCGCGGGCCACCGCCCTGGCCGCGGCCGCCCGCCGCCGGGCGTACTGGGGCCCGGGCAACCTGGAGCAGCGCCTCGCCGACTCGACGCTCCTGCTGCGCGCCGCCCGCGAGGCGTCGGACACCGAGCTGACCCTCCAGGGACACGCGTGGCTGGTGGTGGACCTCTTGGAGCGGGGTGACCGCACGGGAGTGGAGGTGCAGATCGACGCCTTCACCGCCGGCGCCGAGCGGCTGCGCCAGCCGCTGTACCTGTGGAACGCCGCCGTCTGGCAGGCGATGAAGACGCTGCTCGACGGCTACCTGGAGGAGGCCGAGCCCATGGCCGCGGCGGCGGTGTCATCGGGCATCCGCTCAGAGGGTGTCACCGCGCCCCAGTACTACGCCGTCCAGGTGCTCTACCTGCGCCGCGAGCAGTCCCGCATGGCAGAGCTCGAGGACCCGGTGCGCGAGGCGTTGTCCACCAATCCCGACCGCGCGGCCTGGCGCGCGGGCCTGGCGCTGCTTCTGAACGAGACCGGCCGGACCGAGCAGGCGCGCGCCGAGTTCAACATCCTGGCCCGCGACGACTTCGCGTGGATCCCGCGCGACGGGGACTGGATGGTGGTCACGGCCCTGGCCGCCGACCTGGCCTACGCGCTCCAGGACGGACGGCGCGCGGCCATCCTCTACGAGCTGCTCGAACCGTTTGCGGACACCAACGTCGTCGTCGGCCTGGGCGCGGTGTGCCTGGGCGCCACCAGCCGCTACCTGGGCCGCCTGGCCCTCACCCTGGGACGGCGGCAGGAGGCGGTGGCCCACCTGCGCCACGCCGTGACGGCCAACGCGTCGCTGCGGGCGGTCGCGGAGCTTGCCCATTCCCGCGTGGATCTCGCGTGGGCGCTCGGTCCCGGCACCGAGGCGGCCGAGCTGCTGGAGCAGGCCGAGGCGGTCGCCGCCGAGCGCCGGCTGCCCGCGGTGGCGCGGCGCGCCGCCCTGCTGCGCGAACGATTCACGTAACCCGACCCGGTTGACGCAGTTGTCCGTGCACGGCCAGGTGAGGC
>Ga0207664_10000576_pt1 | contig 25707 bp, 27 predicted proteins | sample LARL83metaG_FD_184349 | JGI IMG/M metagenome (GOLD analysis project Ga0207664, IMG submission 184349) | Corn, switchgrass and miscanthus rhizosphere microbial communities from Kellogg Biological Station, Michigan, USA - LAR L8-3 metaG... | ecosystem: Host-associated > Plants > Roots >... | reverse complement strand
GTTTGGCTCAATCAATCCGTCACGAATGAACAGCGCCTCTCAAAACTTCCCGCATCATCTCGGTATCCTGCGCGAGCGGCTCTTGCATCCCACCGATTATGACCAGGCGGTCAATTACTTCCTGGAAGAATTCGCGGGAGACGGCGTGTTCGTTCGCGCTTCGGAGCCCGACGGCGCGCCGCACCTGAAAGCGGTGCTGAATCACGTCGTGTCGGGAGCCTTGAGCAAGCGTGTGGAAATCGAGGATGCACTGGTGTCCTACCTGCGCGAGCACCGGTTTTATCACGGCAACGCCCGGGCCGATGGACGCATCGTGTTGTTCTTCTATTTCCCGGATGACGACGTCGGCCTGATGATGTTGATGCCAGGTGTGCGCGGCCAGGCGGATATCGCGCGCTTCAGATTGAACGGCATTCCCGATCCGCGAGCGAATTAGAAAAGCGCGGTCCCTTGCGAACGCGCCTCGATATGCTCTATTCAGCCATGGCAAATTCTTATCCGACCATCATTCCGGGACTCCGCAGCCCTTTCGACCAGGTGAAAGGCATCGTTTATTTTGGCCGCATGCTGGACAAAATCCGGCTCGCGGCGGCTGGCAAATTGCCGGCGGCCTGGGAGGCGGCCCGCGGCAATAAGGCGAAAACCAGTTTCGATTCCCGCTGCTGCCGGTTCCTGCAGATCGATTACGCGGCACTGGAAAAGGAAACCCTCAAAGGCGGCACCGACGAGGCATTGCTCGCCTGGGTCTTCAAAAACGGACGTCAACCGAGCGAGGAAGAGATTGAAATCTGGAATGCGTTCATGACCAAACGCGGCTGGCGCGATGCCGGCACGGAACGATTGCACGAGCGTTTGGCTGAGATCGGCCTGCCGCCCGGCACCGTCGAGACAATGTTTGAATTCATCGATCTGGATGAAGGTCGGCGCAAGCTCGAGCCGCGATGAACTCCGCTGCCGTCGCGCGCCGAAGCAACTCCGGCACGCGAACGGCTGAATTTATTCCTTCGAGCATTCGTGGAGGCCGATGGTCGCGCCTTGCGGATCCTGGATGACCGCAATGCGGCCGACTTCGCCGATCGACGTCGCCGGAAGCAGGGTTTTGGCGCCGAGTTTGTTTGCCTTGGCCAGCGACTCATCAACGTTTTCCACGGCCACATACGGTATCCATTGGGCCGGCATTTCCGGGTGCGGAACCTGCATCATGCCGCCCACGCCCATCGAGTTGGGATCGATTTTAAACAGGTTGTACGGGTGCTCGCCCGGCGGCATTCCCTCGGGAGTGAAGGGAGTGGATTGCCATCCAAAGAGTTTGCCGTAGAACCCGGCGGCTGCCTTGGTGTCTCGGGTCATCAGTTCGTTCCAACTAACTTCACCGGTTTTGGGTCTCGTCATTTCGCTTGTCTGGCTCATAAGTCACAGTCCTTTTTGATTGGATTACCACGCGCGATCGAGTGGACGAGTGGGCGCGTCCTTTACCCTCCCACACCTTCTCCTTCGGGCAAGTTACAATTGTGAAATGATATTCACCGCCCGCCCTTCATGACTCGACCTGCGCGTCAAAAACCGCCGTCAGAACGCGCCCGCCGTTTTTGAACTGCACCCAGATGCGATAATTGCCGGCCGCGGGAAATTCATACGGCAAATAAACCGTTGAATCCGTGCTGGCGGGCTGCATGGAATGCATGCTGTGGTCCATGCCGGGCATTGCTCCCATGTCGCCGTCGGTTTTTGGCGCCAGTTTGTCGGTGAAAAACATTTGCGCGGCCATGGAAAAATTCCCCGCTGGATGCAGGTGCGCGAAAACCGCGCCGTCGCTGCGCAGGACCGCCGCGTGGCAAAGCATTCCCATGTAAGGCTCCAAGGCCAGCGGCGCTCCATTCGCATCAACCACGGAAAAACGCAGGTGCGCGTCCTGGTTGACGCGCAATGGCGCGTGCGATTGCCAAATGACCTGAGTCCCATCCGGCAGGCGATACGTCAGCGCGTCATTATCGGCGGCGGGTTTGGCGGCCGACAACGCGTTGGCCCAGGAATCATCGGGATCACGTTCCAATACGGGTGCAGCGGAGTCTTTGCCGGCCGGCATTGCGGGCAGTTCGATGGAGTTCGTGGCTGTGGAGCTCACGCCGCCCTCGAACGTCAGGTCGCAAAAGATATCGTAGCGTCCTTCCGGCAACGGCGGCAACGCCACCTCGAAATTGTAATCTTCCTTGCGAATCGGATGGATGTGCGCGAAAGCGTCGCGGCTGCCTTCGCGCACAAGGAAAAGGTGCATCAATTTTCCGTGGTCCGGAATCAACGACACTTTTTCATTTTGCCCAAAGAAATTTTTTCCGACCTCGAGCCGCAAAATCCTTTGGTTACCAACGGTCCGAATTTCCGGCGTCAAATCCGGCCACGCGCCTTCGTGCAGGTGACGGCGAAAAACATTCTCTTCGGCCGTCCACCAGTGTTTTCCGCCGACGAGCGCCAGGGTGAAAATAATCGTGGCAGTGGCCGCGGCAAAAAAACCTTTCCAGCGCTCAGGCCTGCCCGCCGTTGCACCGGGCGGCAAAACGGCTTCGCGCCCCGCCGCGGCGGCAATCCCGATTCCGCCGGCCACCAGAATCACGCACATGATCAATAGAATCTTTCCCAGAGCCGAGGGCAACGGCAGCTGCCGGATGGCCACCGAGGTCACGGGAATTTCCACCGTGCCGTCCCCTTGAGGGCCCTTGACCTGCACCTCGACGCTGTACGCGCCGAAGCTCATCAACCACAGATCGCCCGCGTAAAGGTTGGTTTCGCCGAGGATGAGCCGGCCCGGGTCCGCCGGCGGCGCATTGGTCACGGGCGTCCACGAATAGACGGGCAGGAATGAAACTTCCACCGGGCCCGCCGCCTGGACGCGCGCGCTGATTTCGGCGCGGCCCGGCACGACGCTAGGCATCCGAATCGTGACGCGGACCGGATACGGACCGGCCATGCCGTCGTAAAAAACATCCGGGCTGCCGAGATGCGCCTGCGCCGTCAGCGCGAGGCAACAACTGGCGATCAGGATTAGCAACGCGCGCATCATCGGCGGACCTTTCTCATCCAATCGCCAAAGAACAGGCCGACCCACGAACTCACGCTCGCCAACACCCAACTGATCGCCGCCGCAGCCAGCGTAAATCGATCCAGGCCGGGCCGGTTCGGATCCTGGCGCCAGAATTCATGATGCCATTCGCCCGCGCCCACGTTGTAGCCCCAAACGCGGTTGCCCATGAAAAACCAGTTGTTCGCGGCCGGCGAAATCATGAACTCCGAAAAAAACCATTGCACCGCCAGCAGCACCGCGAAAAAAACCGCCCCGAGCAGCAGCGCAATTTCCAGCCGCCGCAATTTGCCCCGCGTCTCGCGCGTTTTATGCAGGACGACATCGATGGCCATCGCCGGAAAAATCAGCAGCAATGGAAACGGCAGCGGGACCATGTGCGTGATGGGATTGAAGATGGGCGCCAATTTCGGGTGTGCCGGAAACAAGCACAATACCCAGTCCATTCCGCACAACAGCGCCATGTAAACGGTGGCGATGCGCGTTGCCGGCCAGGACACCCGCGCCGCGCGCCCGATGGCAACCAGTCGCGCGGGAAACATCAACGCGCACACTTTGTAAAACATGCCGCCGTGTTGTTCGTTCGGAAAAATATATTCCAGGACGAACACACCGCCCAGCAGCACGAACACGCCGCCCGTGTAAATGAACAGCCCGGAGCCTTTGGTGGATGAATCCGGAAAATTATTTTGCCGCGTCAGGACCAGCAGCAATGCGCCCACGCTGATGCCGAGCATCCCCAGGCCAAGCACCGCGTGCGGCGGGCTGATGATTTTGACGTCGAGACCGTAGGCGTTGTGCCACCAGTTATCGAACGGCCCGGAGGTAATCATCGCCAGCGCTCCCCAGATCGCCACCCAGGCGCCCAGCGGCGCGCGCGCCCCGAAGACGCTGACCGAGGAATCCCGCTCCGCCTGGCCCGCGAAAAACGTGTGCTGGATCGCCAGCCAGCCGGCCACGCACCCAGCCAGCACGCCGCCCAGGTAAATCGCCATGTGCGCCGGCGTCCAGAAGGTGTCGCGCCCGATCGATTCGTGCCACGAAATGTCCCAGGTGATGCCCAGCGCGATGCTGCTCAAGGCCGCCGTCATCAGCAGGCTCGGCCAGAAATCGACATCGTGCCCGGTCCCGCGATCGACTGCCGCGCTCGCGGACGCGTTGGGCGTGTCCATCGCAAGGGATGGCGCGCTTTGCTCAGTGTGCTCCATGGATCAGCTTTCTTATCGCATTGCGGGAGAAAGCCGTCGAGCAGAAATGGCGAGCCGATATAATTGTCGCTTGACATGCAACCAAATGGTTGCATAATGTTTCTCGTGATGGATGCAGTGTTCAAAGCGTTGGCCGATGCCAGCCGCCGCAAGTTGCTCGACCAGTTGCACCGGAGCAACGGGCAGACCTTGACGCAGTTGTGTGAACATCTCGACATGACGCGGCAGGCCGTGACCAAGCACCTGTTGTTGCTCGAAAAGGCCAACCTCGTCTCCGTCGTCTGGCGCGGGCGCGAGAAACTGCATTATCTCAATCCAGTGCCGTTGCACGAGATCTACGAGCGTTGGATTGGCAAATACGAAGGCCATCGCCTCCAGGCGTTGAGCGATTTGAAAAAAGGTCTCGAAGAAAACGACAACAAAAAATGAACTTATGAAAAAAACGAAGCTGGTTTATACGACCTACATTCGCTCAACGTCCAAAAAGACGTGGGACGCCATCAGCAAACCGGAATTCACCCGCCAGTATTGGGGTGGCATGACGAATGTCTCCGATTGGAAGAAGGGCGCAAAATGGGAGCATCTCAACCCGGACAACGAGGTTTGGATCACCGGCGAAGTCGTGGAAAGCACGCCGCCGAAACGCCTGGTGCTCACGTGGGCCGACCCGGACGACCTCAAGGACCGATCGCGCGTCACGTTTGAAATCGAGCCGGTGGAAGACATGGTGTGCCTCACCGTCACCCATGACAATTTCAAGGCCGGTTCAAAGATGGCTGAAAAAGTTTCAGGCGGCTGGCCGCGCGTGCTTTCCAGCATGAAAACATTCCTCGAAACGGGGAAAGGCCTGAATATCTTTTGTAAAAGCCGAACCACGGAACCGAAAAGCAGGAAGGAGAACAGCATGGAAAACAAAGAATTCATTTATGCCACCTTCATCCGCACCACCCCGGAAAAACTCTGGGAAGCGCTGACGAACGGCGATTTCAGCGAAAAATATTGGTTCGGATTTCGCATCGAAGTGGAATTGAAGGCCGGCGGCACCGTGCGCATCCTGCCGCCCAAAGGCATGGAGCAGCACGGCGATCACAAAGGCAAGGTCCTCGTTTGCGAACCTGGCCGCAAACTGGTTTACACCTGGCAGCAAAACGACCCGCCGGAGATCGCCAGGAAACGCGATGGCCTTTCGCGCGTCACCTACGAGCTCACGCCGATGGGTCCCCAGGTCAAATTCCGGCTGATTCACGAAAACCTGCTGCCGGAGGACGTCGAGCAAGACCCCAACACATTCAAGGGCATCAACAACGGCTGGCCGGCGGTTATCAGCAGCCTGAAAAGCCTGCTGGAAACGGGCGAGCCGATCGCGTTTGCCGCTGGGGGATGTTCAGCGAAACCCGCTGAGTCGCGGGCATAGAGCCAAGGTTGGCCGCTCAATCCTTGCGCCCGCGCAATGCTGCCGGCGCGAGGATTTATTTTTGCCCGGATTCCCGCACCAGCTTCTCGGCCTCCTTCGGGCCGAGAATGCCCAGCACCTTAAATTTCTTTCCCCTCAGCCGCTGATACGAGACGAAGAATTCCTCGATCTCGCACAGGAGACGTTTGTCGAGGTCGCGCACGGAACGGGGCGAACCGTATTCCTGGGGCAGGACCGGCACGGCGAAAAGCCGGTCATTGCGCTTCATTTTTCCGTCCTCGCTTTGGCTGGTTTTCAACCCGCCGATGAGCCGCGCGGGCACGAGGCAGCCGGGAAATAGAATCTCTTCAAACACCATGAGCACATCGAGCGGATCACCGTCGCCGCCACGGGTGGAGGGAATGAAACCGAAACTGAAAGGGAACGCCATCCCGACCGGCAACAGCTTGCTCAAGGAAAAAAGGCCGGATGGCTCATCGTAGGAAAATTTTGCGCGCGAGCCCTTGGGGGTTTCAATGATGACGTTCAGGTACCCCGATTCCTCGTCAATGGCTGGCAGGTTTCCCGGCTTCATTGCAGGAAACATGCTTGTCGGGGAGTCCACCGGCAACGGGGTGAGAAACCGAGGCCGTTGGGACGGCCTGCAATCTCGAACGCCGCGCGAATTCGCGGCGTTGCTGTTGCCCGTGTCAGCGGCGCACCAGCGCAACGATCAGAACGATCAGCAGTATCAAGCCGAGTGTTCCGCCACCGATCCAGTACACATCTCCCAGCATTGGTGTGATTAACGCACTCATGGTTTTCTTTCTGTGGAGTAGCTTTATGCCGCCCCTCTTTGCATAAAACCTCGCTGAAGAAGGATTTCGGCGCTACGGGGTTAAACCCTTGCCGCCACGTGAAATAGTGCGGTGGGTAATGGGCTCCCCTGGGCGCAATCCCGCGTCGGATCGGGGAGATCCGGGCGGGTTACGGCGATGCAGGGTTGGTCAATTCCAATCCGCCAGAATCTTCTCCGCCTTGATGATTTGCTCGGCCGAACCGGTAAAATTGAACTTCATTTTTCCGGCCCTGCGCGTAACCTGGACTTCGATGGTGTCCAGGCCGTCCCGCTTCATGCGCGCGTGGAGTTGTTTGTGGGCTTCGTGGAGGCCGTGTTTTTGGAGGCTGTTGGTCATGGTCAAGCATCCGCCCGCAACCGGCACAAAGCAATGTTAAACGGCGGCTATTCTCTTCGGCAGGCGCATCTCATTTTCATACCGCGGTGAATCGCTGTAATTAACACCCTGCTTTAGCGGGGGGGGGTAGGCAGAGCCGTAGGTTCCTTAGCCGCTTTAGCGGCTTTCTCGCGGTCATTTCTTTGTGAATGCCCGTTGCGAATTATCGTCCGGATTTTCCAACACCAGGGTTGTAGCGGTCAATTTTCGAATGACGTTCGGATGCGGGTAAATCCTGGTGTCCGAAGTCCAACTGTTTGACCGAATAGTAATCGTCAGTTGATCGTTTGTGCGCGCCCAATCGCCAAATTGAGCGAGGTTCTTCGAACTTTCCACCTTGCAAGTAAAGCGATGGTCCGCCGCAAAAGTGAATGTCTGTGTAACTCTGTTGGTGGTGACCACCCATGAACCGACGAGCTGGCCGTCCTGATAACGGTGGCATCCGGCGAGTATTACGGTGAGGGATGCGATCAGAAATAGGAATAATTTATGAGGCGCAAGATTGGCTTGAGTCATTTTCATAATTCTCGTCCTTCATTGCGACACTAGATATTGACCACGCAGCCGCCCAAACGGCATGAGGCCGCCTCCCTTTATCGGAGCCAAATAACCCGGTTTATTGCGTGCTATTGCCGGGAAGTCTGTTATAGTTGCCGACTATGTCATTTCGAAATCTCGGGCTTGATGCCAAAATTTTGCAGGCGGTGCAGGAAGCCGGTTACACTGAGCCGACGCCCATCCAGACCGCCGCCATCCCGCCCGTCATCGCGGGACACGACCTCATCGGCATCGCCCAAACCGGCACCGGCAAGACCGCGGCCTTTACGCTGCCCATCCTTACCAAGCTCGCAACCCAGCCCGCCGGCCAGCGCCGTGGCACGCGCGTCCTGGTCATCGCGCCCACGCGCGAACTCGTCCTTCAAATCGAGGAGAACGCGAAAGCCTACGCCAAACATTTGCCGCTGACGGTTGCCACCGTGTTCGGCGGCGTGGGTGAGCACGCCCAAATCCGCGCCTTGCGCGCGGGGGCGGACCTCGTCATCGCGTGCCCGGGACGGCTCCTGGATTTAATGGGCCGGCATTGCGCGGATTTTTCCCAACTGCAATTCCTCGTCCTCGATGAAGCTGATCGCATGCTCGACATGGGTTTCCTGCCTTCGATCAAGCGCATCGTGCAACAATTGCCCAAGCAACGGCAGACGCTGATGTTTTCCGCGACGCTCTCCCGGGAAATCGAAACGCTCACGCACGAGTTTCAACGCTCGCCCAAAGTGGTCCAGATTGGCCGCCGCGCCAATCCCGCCGAGACCGTGACGCAACTGGTCTACGAAGTGCCGAAGCATTTGAAGACTTCGTTGCTGCTGCATTTGCTGCGCGACCCGCAAATGAACATGGTGCTCGTCTTCTCGCGCATGAAACACAGCGCCGACCGCCTGGCGCGGCAGCTGGAACAAAAAGGCGTCCGCACCGCGACGCTGCACTCGAATCGCTCGCAGAACCAGCGCCTGAAGGCGCTCAAGGATTTCAAGTCCGGCGCAGTGCGCGTGCTAGTGGCCACGGACATCGCCGCGCGCGGGATTGACGTCGACGGCATTTCGCACGTCGTGAATTACGATTTCCCGATGCACGTCGAGGACTACGTCCATCGCATCGGCCGCACTGGCCGCGCCCACGCGGTGGGTGACGCCATCAGCTTCGTCACGCCGGAGGACCACAGTGAATTGCGCGCGCTCGAACGGTTCATCGGCCGCGGCATTGTGAGGAAGAAAGCCGAGGGATTTAATTATTCCACCTCGGCTCCCGTGCAAAACCCGGCCGGGAACGAACGCCGTTTTTCCCAACCGCACAATTCCGGCGGCGGGAACCGGCACGCTCAACCGCAGCACTCCGGTCACTCCGGCCCGCGTCACAACGGTGGCAACGCGAGGCAGGAACATTCCGGCAATCGCCGCTGGCGCCGGTGAGCCTTATTCGTTGAACGATTGTTCCTCGTAATCCCAGGCGCGGTGGATCGCCTCGCGATCCCGGTTCCAATCCGCGTCCGGATTGACGCTGGTCCAATCTTCCTTGAGACGATTCTCCACCTCGGGATTCCATTTTGAATATTGGGTGCGGTAATGAGCCCGCGCGCCGTATCCGAAACGATAAGCCGGTTCCACATCCTCGTAATTTGGCTCGCGGCGCGGTGGGATCGGCTGCTTGCCCGCGGCCTGCTTGACCGTGTCATTGACGTTTTGGTTCGTGTCGGGCTCCTTGCCGCCAAAGTCGTGCTTGGTCTGGTCCCAATCCCGCTTGAACGCTTCTTTGGTGCGTTCCCACGCTGAATCGTTTTCCTTCGTCCACCATTTTGGATTTTTATATTGCTTCATAGTGCTGATTTATTTTGGTGTATTCCTTGGAGCTACTATCTGTAATCAGGACGAAGTTCCTAGTGGGGGAAGTCCCGCATGAAAGCCTAAGCGGGTCTATCGGCGGAGACTCAAGGCATCCGGTGCAGCAGTCGGCTTTGCGGCTCGGAAGCCGCTTTTCTCAGATCGCCGTCGGAGTCGAAACAACTCCCGGACGCACCACGCCATTCACACCAGCGGTTTCGTCCAATAATTGGTGAATCACATCCGCGGCGGTGTAGGAATCCGCGCCGGCTTTCAGAAACCGCGGGATATACGTGACGTTGTCGCCGGCGGTAACCAATGGGAGTTCGAATTCGTTTTCCGAACGCACCTGGCTCAGGCCGATGTTGGCCACCAGCCCGTTGCACAGGCATTTGCGGCCTTCGGCATCGGCGGCTAATCCGCCTTTGCGCACAAAATCATCCACCGGTTCAGCCGGGCAACGGTAGCCGGGCGTGCCATCGTCCTTGCGGTAAACGTGCCGGAGATAACCGAGATCGCAACTGCGGGTGCGGTTCGCGTATTGCAGCGCGTCCGAAAGCGTGCCGTTGAGCTGAAGAACTTTGAAAGGGAAACCGGTCGGCGACGCCGTGGGATCAGTGAAGACCCGTGCCGCGCCCGCGCGCGCCAATTGCATGGCTTGATGTTTGAGTTCGGGCGTGATGCCGGACTCGGCGCAAAACGCAAAGGCCGTGCCGACCTGGATTCCGGCCGCGCCCAGCCGCAACGCTTCGGCGAGTTTACCCGGCTGCCCGTAGGAACCGGCTAGCCAGAACGGCAAACCCAGCTCGCGGATTTTTTCCAAATCCGGCACATCGCGCGGACCGTAAATCGGTTCACCCGCGGCGTTGAGCTGCATCGCGCCGCGCGGCGGCGCATTATGACCACCCGCCGTGTCGCCCTCGACTACAAACCCATCCACCCGGCCATTGGCCTTTTTGGCCAGTGCCATCGCGAGCGTCGCGGAAGCAACAATCCCGAGAAACAACGGGCGCTTCAAAATGGGTGCCGCACCGGACCAAAATTCCCTCGGATCGAAGGTCGACAGAAAATCCTCTCCAGGCAGCGCGCCAATGACATCAATTTTCAATTCCGCCGCCTCACCCTTGGCAAATTGATCCAGCGCGCCGGGAATCGACCGCGGAATGCCCGCGCCCATCAAGACGTAATCCACACCTGCGAGCATCGCGCCGTAGATCGACGGCAACGTGGGCAGTTGCATTTTTTCCAAAAAGTTAATGCCCACCAAACCGTTGTGGCCTTCCTTAGCGAGAAATACCTCGGCGAAGTTGGCCAGAACCGTGAGTTCCAGCAGTGCCGGACCGGGACGAAGCGTGGGCAGGGGCGGGGATTTGAACGCGGATTTAGGTGCTTTGCCGCCAGGAATGAAATAGTGCGCCACCACGCGCTCAGCGACGCCGGGCACGGGAAAATGTTGCAGCGCGAAGCGGAGTTTTCCCGAGGGGTCGCCCATTTGCAGGCCTCGGCTCAGTACCACCGCGAGGCCGGTGCCTGAAACGACGCCGAGTTGGCCCAGCAGGGAAACGGCCCGCGCGAGCCGCCACCCGGACACCGCGACCCCCATCCCGCCTTGAATAATTTTAGGTTGAGACATAATTTCCACCGCGTGCCGCCACGGAGCAGCTAGCGACAGAAAATCAGGAAATGGAAGGATGTCGCTCGGACACCCGGCAAGTCCATCGGTAACCGGCGCTGTCCCATCATAGGCGAAATGGGGGACGGAAGAAACCCTTAAAGCTGACCCGGAATTGCCCTAACCTGACCAAGGATTGCCCTAACCCTCCAATGGTTTGTCGTCTTCGGGCAAGGATTCGATCTTGGGTACCAGCAACCGGCACTCTTTCAATAGCCGGCAGAAATCCTTTTTGCTGGTATGGCGATGTTCGCCTTTGCTGCTGTGAAGATCTTTGAGGACTTTGTAAGCCACCTCGAGCCGCTCCAGGTGCACGATGCGGATGTATTCCGTGCCGTGTTTCCAGACCTGCCCTTGTTGAAGTTTTAATGCCATGCGATTCGCAAAAACCGTCTCTCCGGAGGTGAATCGCGGAGAGACGATTGAATTACTTTTTCTTGCCGGCCGCCTGTTTGCTGGCGATGGCCGCTTTTTTGTGCGCGGCAGCGCTGCTGGCTTTGGATTGTTTTTGACCGGACTTCTTCTGGTTGGCTTTGGGGGATTTATCGCCCATGATGTTTAATTTTCTATACCGCGGTTGACTCGCCCGCGGAATTGAAGTTTCCCCGAAGGCCTGCTTACCATGCTTGTTAAAGTGGCATTTGTAAATGACAGGCATCGATTTCGATCAATTTTGCTTCTTGGTGCCGCCCGCGATGGCCGCGTCCACCGAAGCCTTGCCCGCGCCATAAATCATCACAATTAGCGCCAGCCCGATGGCGAGAATGTGGTATTCGATTCCTTCGCCTTTCTGGTTCCCATACCAGTTCATGAAAAATCCGTTGGCGTGATGAACCATCGCAACCGCCACGGCCATGTTCACCGCGATTCCCAACGCCGCGATGCGGGTCAGGAAACCGGTGATGAGCCCGAGCGATCCCAGGAATTCCGCCGCGATCGCGAGCGCCGCGAACACCGCCGGGATGTGCATTTGTTGCGTGAAGGCGTGGAACGTGCCGCTGAGACCGTAGCCGCCAAACCAGCCGAGGACTTTTTGCGCGCCATGCGGAAAAAAGACAATGCCGAGGGTCAATCGCGCCAGCGTCGGCGCGAAACTGTTGGTGGTTTTGAGTAAAAATTTCATAAGTTGGTGTAAAGTCGCAGTTTTGGAATCGCGGGTTTTAAACCTGAAGAAAGAGTTCTTTCTTTGGAAAACGGATCTTCGGAGTTGAGGCGTATTTATCCGTCGCGGAACGATAACCGAGCGCCGCCACAACGGCAGTTGCCAATCCTTTTTCCGAAAGCCCCAGAATTTCGTCGTATTGGACGCGGTCAAATCCTTCCATTGGGCAGGCATCGATACCCAGCAGCGCCGAGCTGGTGAGCAGATTGCCCAGAGCGATGTATGCCTGGTTGCGGGCCCAGGCGGCGCGCGCCTTTTCATCCATGCTCTGCACGATTCCGCCGACGAGCATGTTGCGCAATGGCGCAAGTGTTTCGGGCGGAACGCCGCTGACCTCGGCTATGTTCCGGATGTGCGCGTCCACATCTGTCTCACCGAAATTCTTTTTGGCCGCGAAAACAACCAGGTGCGAGGCGTCCGTGATTTGAGATTGGCCGTGAGACGCGGCCCGGAGTTTTGCCCGCACTTCCGGGTCCGTCACCACGACGAATTTCCACGGTTGCAACCCGCCGCTGGAAGGCGTGAGCTGGAGCGCGTCTTCCAGCGTGGCCCAGTTTTGTGGGCCAATTTTTCGCAGCGGGTCGAATTGCTTCGTGGCGTAGCGCCAGTTCAATTGTTCGAGAAGTTGTGAATGATCAATCGATTTCATAATTTCCAATTCGTCTTGGTTTCTGTTTGGTTGGTTTGGCCTGTTCAATTCAAATCAAACAACAGCACCTGCGACGGTTTCGTCGCGCTGAGTTCGACCGTGCCCTGTTCATCGATGGCCACGGCGTCGCCACCGGACAATTTCTCGCCATTGAGCGAAACTTCGCCTTCCGCCACGTGCAACCACGCATGGCGTCCCGGCGCGAGCGTGTGCGTCACGCGATTGCCAGGGCCCAGCTTGGCCAGCCACAGCTCCGCATCCTGGTTGATGGCGATGGAGTCATCGCGGCCGGTTTTGCTCGTGATCAGGTTCAATTTGCCTTCCGGCGCGTCCTTCATGGATTTCTCCGCGTAATTCGGCTTGGCGCCCCGGCGATCCGGCTGGATCCAGATTTGCAACAAGTGCACGGCTTCCTCGCTCGAAGGATTGAACTCGCTGTGCTGCACGCCCGTGCCCGCGGCCATGTATTGCACCTCGCCGGGACGAATGATTCGCCCGTTGCCCATCGAATCCTTGTGCTCCAGCGCGCCGCTCAGCACGTAAGTGATGATTTCCATGTCGCGATGCGGATGCGTGCCGAAGCCCATGCCCGGCATCACGAGATCGTCATTGATCACGCGCAAGCTGCGATAGCCCATCCACTCCGGGTCATAATAATTGGCGAAGCTGAACGTGTGATACGTGTCGAGCCAGCCGTGATTGGCGTGGCCCCTTTCATTTGCTCTCCGAATAGTCGTTGTTTTCATGTCCCCACACTAGGCCCGCGCGCGCTTTCCAGGAAATATCATGTTTCTTGCCTCACCATAACTAAAAGGTATGCTCGCGCCGCATATGGAACTGCGTCACCTGCGTTATTTTGTGGCGGTGGCCGAGGCGGAAAATGTCTCGCGCGCGGCGCTCAAATTGCATGTCTCGCAGCCGGGCATCAGCCGACAAATCCGCGATCTTGAAGAGGAAATTGGTTTCCAGCTTTTTGAACGCAGCGCCAAATCCCTCAAGCTGACCCGCGCGGGAAAAACTTTTCTGACCGAAGCGCGCGCCGTGTTGCAGCGCGCCGATGAGGCCGTGAAAACCGCGCGCGCCATCGCCACCGGCGAACAGGGCGAATTGCACGTCGGTTACGCGCCATCGCCAACATCGCGGATTCTCCCGCCGGCCCTGCGCGCGTTCCAGGCCGAATCGCCCAACATCCGCGTCCGGTTGCACGATTTTTCCACCGAAGAAATGATCGCCGGTTTGCGCGCAGGCAAATTGCAAATCGCGTTCCTCGTGCGCCCCATCACGGGCATGTTGCGCGGCGTGCACTTCGAGGAAATTTTGCGCGACGCGATTTGTCTGGCCGTGGCGCCAAACCATCCGCTCGCCCGCCGCCGCACCGTGGCTCTGGCCGACGTGGTGGCCGAACCGCTGGTGATTTACAGCCGCGCGGAATATCCCGAGGCGCACGAGGAACTCGCCGAGATGTTCTCCCACCTGAAAGCCAAACCGCACATTGCCGAAGAGCACGACGGCGTGGCCAGCCTCATTGCCGGCGTGGAATCGGGCGCTGGTGTGGCCTTGGTGCCGGAATCAATCGGTTGTATCGCCGGTCCGCGCCTGAAACTTGTGCGCGTTTTGCCCGCTGCGCCGCCCTTAATTATCGGCGCCGCGTGGCCAAAGGATGGTCTAGCTCCGATGGCGGAACGTTTTTTGAAATGCGCGAAAAAAGTGGCCTCCGCTTTATAAATAATTCTATTTCCGAACTCTCACCACCGCCGGTTTCGGGACGATCTCCTCGTTAGCCACCCCCAGTTGCTCCAGTGCCTCCCGATAGCCGCAATCCACCGCCGCCTGGATTCGCTTTTGCGCGCTTGTAAACAGGTTGATCGCCAGCGGCTTGAGTGGTGAAAACACGCGCAGATGGATTCCCGCCGGCGGTTGTTTCAGTAGATCGAGCGCCGCGTTGTAATTTACCCACTGCCGTCTCGCCCACGCCTCCGCGACTTTGGGAAATTCCGGGTAAGCCACCCGTCCGAGCCAGCGCGGCAGCGGTTTCATCCGCAAATCCGGGCTGTGCGTCAGCACTACCGTGATGTCCCTCGCGCCGTCCGCGATCGCGCGCCGGATGGGAATTGGGTCCGAAACTCCGCCGTCCGCGAACGGTTGTCCATCCACGTAATCAAACCCCCGCGTGGCGAACGGCATGGACGACGTTGCGCGCAACGCCTCGAACACGCGTTCGTCGCACGCGTGGAAATAGACCGGCTCGCCCGTGTGGCAATCCGTCAGCACGATGAAAAAACGCGCCGGCGCTTTGCTCAATGCCTCCACCGAGAGCGGCACGCGTTGCCGAAAGATGTGATCCACCAAGTAGGCCAGATCAATGACGGGTTTGTGCCGCAGAAAATTTATTTTGCGCACCGCTTTGCAAGCGTGCTCGCGCCAGATGGAAAGGCCTGGCTGCCACATGCCCGCGACGAAATAAGTGGCTGAACACGCGCCCGAAGAAGCGGCATAGACGAGGTCATATTGATGAAGCCCGCGTTCGAGGAGGAAAGCCAGGACGCCCGCGGCCCACGCCCCGCGCATCGCTCCGCCCTCGACGATCAACGCGCTCCTGCCAGGAGCGCCCGGGACCTCGCTTGTTGTTGCCGATGGTAACATCTTCTCCTCTCGGCATCGCCGCGCCGTGCGACGATTCATTCATCCCTTGGACGTCAAGATAGCACACTGTATTCGAAATCCAAAATGGGGTGAGTGCCGCCAATTGCGGTGCCCGCACACTGCGGCTACACTGTGCCGGCCGGCAAATCGTCGCATGAAAAAACCTGTAGCCTTCATCACCGGCGTGAGCCGCGGAATCGGCCGCGGCGTCGCGCTCGAGCTCGCGAAGCAGGGATGGGACCTGGCGGGGCTTTCGCGCGTGTTCGATCCCAACAACACCGCAAGCGGTTTGTTTGAAGTCAAACAGCGCGTGGAAGAAGCGGGCGCGAACTTTCTGCCGTTGCAAGGCGACGTCGCTTCCATCGCGGACCATGCGCATCTGCTGGAATTGATCCTGGAAAAATACGGGCGCATTGACCTGCTGGTGAACAACGCCGGCATCACGCCCGAAAAACAGCTCGATCTCCTGGAAGCGACCACCGGAAGTTTTGATCGCGTGCTCAACATCAATTTGCGCGGACCGTTTTTTCTCACCCAACGCATCGCGCAGCAAATGATTTCGCAAACGAAAGCGGGCGCGGAGCGAAAGCCGTCGATTGTTTTCATCACGTCCATAGCGGCCGTGGCCGCCTCGCCGGCGCGCGCGGAGTATTGCGTTTCCAAGGCCGGCCTGAGCATGACCGCTGCCGTGTTCGCCACCGGTTTGATGGAACACGGCATCAATGTCTACGAAGTGCGCCCGGGCCTCAGTCAGGCCAACCTGCCCGAGGACGTCGGCAAAGCTGTGGCGGCGCTCGTGAGTGGAAATTTTTCCTACTCCACCGGCGCCATCATCGAAGTCAGCGGCGGAATGAATTTGCGGAGGCTTTGAGGTAGGGCGGCGTTGCGCGCCGCCCCATAGTCCGTCACGCGCGAATAGCGCGGGACGAAAAAATCAGAAATAAATCTTCCCGCATCAAATCTGCGAAGCCGCCGTGCGCTTCAGCAGAACCTTGATGATCGTCGAGACGTTGTCCTTGTATTGCGGGTCGGCCTGCAAATCCTTCCACACTTTCGCGCTGGAAAACCCCTGCCAATGTTTCTTGTGTTCCTCCATGTTTTCGCCGCACGTCATATAAACCAGGCTCGGCATTTTCGAACCCACCAGCATCCGCGAATAAAAAATCGGCGCGAGCTCCACCTCTTTCATCACCGAAATCTCGCCGCTCTCGAACATCCTGATTTTGTTCAAGCCTACGTTTTCGCTGGAGCTGATGTAATTGCGCAGCTCGAAAACGTTCGGCTTCTTGTCGGACGGCGGAATCGTCATCCGCTTCATGCCGTCGAACGCCACCAGGATGGATGACTCAAACCGTTCGTACGCCGCGTTCGTTTTCGGCGCGTTCAGAAAATCCGCCGCCGCCTTCTGGTAAACCGCATCCGCGGCGAGCTTGGCCGGAATCGTACCGAACACTTCAAACGAATCGGCGGGCAGCAGCACGTAAATGCTGTTCGTCGGCGAATCCTCGATTTCTGTGAACACGCCCACCGGTTGAATCCCGAGCCGATTGTAAGCCGGCACACCCGCGTTCTGCCAATAATCAATGACGCGCTTCTGTTGCTCCGCCGATTTCGTGAGATAAACCCGCAATTCATAATACTGCCGGCCATCCTCCGCCCCGCGCGAAGATGCGACGAATAACGTGATTGCGAGAATCGAGGTGAGAAGAGAAAAGCGTAAGCTCATGCGGGTATCCAGACGGCGGTAAATTTTCAAGGTTACAGCCCTCCCGAATTGTAGCCGCCGACGTGAGGAGGCGGGTCCGCTCTCAAAGCTCAAATTCCGCCGTTTCGATTTAACGGAAAAGTTTCCGCCGGTCTTGTTGAAAATACAGTTTTCGGACAAGCACCCCGCCGTCACACACTCGCAACGGAATTGTCACCCTCCTTACGTTTACTTTCCCCGCACACGCGCGAGAATGCGACCGCAAATACCACGCGGACATTCCGGGAAGTGATTTCATTTTTCCGGCGGCGCGGGGTGAAATATCAATCCAAACAAAACATGGAGAAAAAGACATGAGAATATCTATTCGTAAGAAGCGGGAAATCCTGGCGGCGGCCCGCAAGGCCCCGGCGGTGGCGTGCGGATTCGGTCTCTTGGCATTGAGCGCAGGCGGGCCTCTGGCCGCCCTGGCGGATCCGCAGGGTCACGGCGGATCGCACCACTCCAAAGCCGAGCACGTGCTGCTCGTTTCGGTCGATGGCTTGCACCAATCCGACCTCGCGTGGTACGTCCAGACGCATCCCGGATCCACCCTGGCGGCCCTGGCCGCGCGCGGCGTCGATTACTCGGACGCCAGCACGCCATTTCCCTCCGACTCGTTCCCCGGCATGATTGGCCAGGTCACGGGCGGCAATCCGGCCACCACCGGCATCTATTATGACGACACCTGGAACCATAATATATTTCCGGCTGGCACCACCAACTGCAGCGGACCCGCTCCCGGCGGCGAAGTCACGTATTTCGAAGCCCTCGATTTGAACTTCGGCGCTCTTGATGCCGGCCAGGGCATTGTGCCCGCTCCCGGCCTGGATCCCTGGGCCAATATCCTCCAGATGACTGGCAACCCGCTCAGTGTCATCAATCCCGCGCAATTGCCCGTCGATCCCTCCACGTGCAAACCGATTTATCCCAATCAATACCTCAAGGTGAACACGATTTTCGAAGTCGCTCACCAACATCGGATGCTCACCGCGTGGTCGGATAAGCATCCTGCCTATCAAATCGTGGCCGGTCCGTCCGGCACGGGCGTGGACGATTTTTTCACTCCCGAAATCAACAGCAGCGCAAATTCACTCGCGCCCACCGATCCCAATCAGGACGATTGGACCAAGGACAACCTGGCGACCCAGCAGTATGATTCCTACAAAGTTCAGGCCGTCCTCAACTGGATCAACGGGCATCGCCACGACGGCTCCGGCGACCCGGGCACCCCCGCGATCTTCGGCATGAACTTCCAAAGCGTTTCCACGGCCCAGAAACTCCCGACATCCCGCACGGAAGGCGATCTGTCCGGAACGGCGATGGGCGGCTACCTGGCGGATGGCGCCACGCCCGGCCAGGTCCTGAGCAACGCGCTCGACTTCGTGGATCAATCCCTCGGCAGCATGGTCAGCGCACTCTCCGCGCGCGGATTGCTCGACAATACGGCCATCATTGTGTCAGCCAAACACGGCCAGTCGCCGATGAACATCGCCGCCCTCAACCGAATCAAGGACGGCAAAATCATCGACGCGCTGAATGCCGCCTGGAATCACGACCAGCAGGGCGACAACTCGAACGCCATTCCCTTGGTGGCTCAGGGAACGGACGACGACGGATTGCTTTTGTGGCTCAACGACCGGTCCCAAACAGCGACCGATTACGCCCGTAAGTTTCTCCTGAACTACAGCGACTCGAGCGCCAGCGTGGATGGCAAACCGGTCCTCTCGGCCGGTCTCTCGCAGGTTTACACCGGCGCCGCCGCGGCGCAACTCATCGGTGTCGAGCCCAGCGATCCGCGCGTTCCGGACGTCATTGGCATTGCCCAATACGGCGTCGTTTACACGGGGCACAAAGCGAAGATCGCTGAACATGGCGGCGATCACGCCGAAGACCGCAACGTGCCCATTCTGGCTGCCTGGCCCGGTGCGCCCGGCGGCACGGCGGTCACCACGCCTGTGGAGACCACGCAGATTGCCCCGACCATCCTGAAGCTGCTTGGCCTCAACCCGCACGAATTGCAGGCCGTCGTCATCGAAGGCACCCAGCCGTTGTTCTAAAGCGGATTCTGGGAAAAAATCAGCCGGCGAGGCAAACCTCGCCGGCTTTTGCTTGGTGGTTTCTGAACACGGCCCAAAGCGCTCTGGAGTGCGCCGGCAGAGCGCAGCGGCGACGGCGCTTTGGAGATCGCCAAACCGGAAAAAATGTTCACGCCGAACGTTCGGATTTTTCCTCCGATTGCACCGCAATTTCCGCCGGATAATCCGGATGATGCGAATACGCCGTAATCGCTTCCCAAATCGTCGCGCGCAGGCCCAGTTTTCCCAACTGGCGCCGCCGCATGTTGTCGATGGCCGGTTCCCGGATGAAAACGAAAATCATCATGACGACAAATAGCGTCCCCAGCATCACGCGCAAAACCCACGGCGGCGACATGTAACGCGTCAGGAAACCCGCGAACAAATGACCCAGCGGCATTCCGCCCTGTTGCGCGAGCAGCATCACCGACAACACCCGCCCGCGATTGGCGTCCGTGGCGAGCAGTTGATTGGCCGTGTTGCTCGGGTTCAGGCTTAACAGCCAGAACATTCCGGCCACGACCAGGATGCCAATGCTCAGTGCGGGCAATTTGGAAAAACTGAACAGCAGTCCGACCGCCGCGAACGTGCACATCGCCAGCGGAATCAAATGATGCCGCGGATAGTAGGACGGAATCGACGATAACGCGAAGGCGCCCAGGATCGACCCCAGTCCGATGGCCGACAACATGAGTCCGAACAGGCCCGGTCCGCCTTTCAAGACGCTCTGGGCGAACACGGGCAAGAGCCCTTGCACCGGCGCGCTCAGGAACATGAAAATCAAGCCCATGATGGTCAATCGCCGCGTCCCGGGATGCGTCCACACGAACCTCAAACCTTCGCGAATGTCGTGCGAAATGGAAGTCGCCCGGGCCGGTGTTTGCGCCGCCGAGCGCGGGATGGCCACCATCAGCGCGACTAAGAGCGGAATGAAAGTGAACGCGTTGAAGGTGAATGCGCCGGCAATTCCCACCGCGGCAATGACCCCCGCCGCGAGCGTCGGCCCGCAGAGCCGGGCCATGTTGAACTGCACCGAGTTCAGCGCGATGGCGCGATCCAGCTCCGCGCGCGGGATCAGCGACGGCACAATCGCCATGATCACCGGCCCGTTCAATGCCCACACGATTCCTTCCAGGAACGTGAACAGGATCACCACCCAGGGCGTCGCGCGCCCGAGGAACGCCGCCACCGCGAGACCCGCGCCCAGCGCGCACGCCGTGCCTTGCAGGATGATGACCCACATCTTGCGGTTCACGCGATCGGCGATCACTCCCGCGAGCAACGCCAGCAGGAGCACCGGGCAAAAATCGGCGAACTGCAGGGTTTCGACCATGAGCCCCTGGTGGGGGCTGCCCACGGTCTGCGTGGTGACCGCCCAGCTTTGCGCGGCGTTCTCGGTCCAATTGCCGGTGTTCGAAACGAACGCGCCAATCCAGAAAATCAAGTACGGCCGATGCCGCAAAACTCCCAATGCCCTTCCGATGGTCGAATCAGGCAATGTTTTGCTGGCGTCGCGGCTCACAAAGAATTCCTAACAGTTCCAATCCGCCGCCGGAAGTATTTTGATGTGGGTCGGCAGTTGCATTTCAAATTTGAAAATCCGTCTTTCTCTTCGAGATTGAATTCGCCTCGCCATCGGTCAATCATTGGAGGATGAAGTTATTTCGAATTTCACGGCTGGCCGGCGCCGGAATGCTGGCTGCCGCGTTGGTCGTTTTTGCCGGCTGCCAAAAATCGGCAACTCCGGTTGCTGCGGCTCCCCCGCCGCCGGCTACGAATACACCGTGGGAACCATCTGAAGCGCAACCGAAATTGCCCACCGTCAAACTTTATTTTGGCGTCCTGCGGACGGTCGCCTCACGCCCGCCGCAGTACCTCGTCACAGAGCAAATGGACGCGGAAATGTGCACCACCCCGAGGGAAACCGAAACCGGCATGATGTTCCGAAAATCCATGGGCACCAACGATGGCATGATTTTTTCGCTGAGCTACCTGGGCAACGGGGGAGGACAGGCTTCGTTCTGGATGAAAAACTGTTTCGTGCCGCTCTCGGTGGCCTACATCAATCCCGAGGGTGTGATCGAGGAGATTCACCCGTTGCAACCACAGGATACCAACAGCGTGGTCTCGACGGCGACTAACATTCGCTTTGCGCTGGAAACGCCGCAGGGCTGGTTCGATCAGCATTACGTCACCATCGGCATGGTGGTGCGCACCGAGCGCGGGTCGCTCATGGAAACGTTCGGGCAAAGGCAACCGTAAATAAAATGAAAGTCGCATTGGCTCAAATCAATCCCGTCGTTGGCGATCTCGCCGGAAACGAGGCGAAAATCCTGGCCGCATACCAGCGCGGTGTCGCTGCCGGCGTCGAGATCGTCCTCTGTCCCGAGTTGACCATCACCGGTTATCCGCCGCGTGATCTTTTGCTTAAAAGAGGATTCATCACGCGCAATCTCGAACTCCTGAATCGATTGGCCGCGGCCACCGGCAAGGTCGGCTTGATGGTTGGTTTCGTCGACAGGAATGAAGTCCGCCCCGGGCGCGAGGTGACGAATTCCGTCGCGCTGTTGCAACACGGAAAAATCGTGACCACCCGCGCCAAGACCCTGCTACCCACCTACGACGTCTTTGACGAAGACCGCTATTTCGAACCCGCCACGGAAAATCTTCCGGCGGATTTCAGCGGCGGCAAAGTGGGCCTGACGATTTGCGAGGACATCTGGAACGACGAGGATTTCTGGACCGAGCGCCGCTATCAGCATAATCCCCCCGTGGAACTGGCCGAAGCCGGAGCGAAAGTCATTTTCAATATTTCCGCGTCGCCCTGGCATTTGGGCAAAAACAAAACCCGCTTCGAAATGTTGCGCAGCATCGCGCAAAAAACCGGCCGCCCCGTCGTTTTTTGCAATCAGGTCGGCGGAAACGATGAATTGATTTTTGACGGCTGCAGCCTCGTGTTCAACGCACGCGGCGATTTAATCGAGCAGGGGAAATGGTTCGAGGAGGATTTTGTTGTCGTCGATACTGATTCGAAAACCGCCATTCAGCCGATTGAATTAGGCGCCGAGGAAGCAGTTTACAAAGCCCTGGTGCTCGGCTTGCGCGATTATTTTTACAAGTGCGGTTTCAAATCCGCCGTCTTGGGCCTGAGCGGCGGCATCGATTCCGCCGTGACCGCGTGTCTCGCGGTGGCAGCGCTGGGAAAAGAGAACGTTCGCGGCGTGTCGTTGCCGTCGCAATTTTCCTCGCAGCACAGTCTGGATGACGCCCGTGTGCTCGCGGAACGATTGGGCATTCAATACGACGTGGTGCCGATCAAAGAGCCGTTTGAAACCGTGAAGGGACAGCTCCAGCCCGTGTTCGCCGGAAAACCCGAGGATACCACGGAGGAAAATCTTCAGGCGCGCCTGCGCGGCGTCATTTTAATGGCTCTGTCGAACAAATTCGGCTCGCTCCTGCTCACGACCGGCAACAAAAGCGAAATCGCCGTCGGCTATTGCACGCTTTACGGCGACATGGCGGGCGGCCTCGCGGTCATCAGCGACGTGCCCAAGACCATGATTTATCGCGTCGCAAAATGGATCAATCGCGAGCGCGAAATCATTCCCGATTCCTCCATCACCAAACCGCCCTCGGCCGAACTGCGCCCGAACCAATGCGACCAGGATTCGCTGCCGCCCTATGAAATCCTCGATGCTATTTTGGATTTATACGTCGTGCAGGCGAAATCGGCATCGGACATTGTGGCCGCCGGATTTGAGGAAGCCACCGTTCGCAAAGTAATCCGCCTGATTGACCTCAGCGAATACAAGCGCCGCCAGGCCGCTCCCGGTTTAAAAGTGACCACCAAAGCCTTCGGCGTCGGCCGCCGCATCCCGATTGCGCAGAGGTATTGGGAGAAGTGAACTGGGATGTTCGCTGCTGTTACATTCCGGGACTAACTCGAAATGAAATCGGTATTTTCGTTCCAAAATAATCCCACCGAACAACGGAGCCGGAATTTGTCACGGTTGCCAGAGAGATCCAATCGGTTTGGTTGGTGGAAATTTGAACAGTCGCCTGGCCGCCGAAAGGAACGGGGACGTGGAAAAGGGAGTTCGTAACCTCGCTGTATAGATTGGACGCACTGCTATAAAAGTGAAGCCTCACTAACAAATTCGTATGGCCGGTGTTCTGGGGATAGAACACGGGTGGGTTCGTTGATTCGTCGAATGACGACCAACCGCGATTGATCACAACTGGGGGATTGTAGGGTCCGCCGCTGAGAACGTGGGGCCCAAGCTCGTCGAAAGTTATCCCCACCGGAGGGTTTATCACCCCCGGTCCAGCCGCGGTGGGATCTCCGTTCTGCTTGGCATTGTCAGTCCATTGATCCGTCCCGGTGCGCAGAAACATCGGGGATGACGGATCTTTTTGAATAGTTTCTGCCACAGAAAACAAGATGTCGGGTTGGGAAACCACACGTCTAGCCGGCTGCTCCGAGATGATTCCATTTGCGACATAGCTCGCGGTGAACTTGAAAACCGCCGTTTTGAATTTGCCACGCCTGGTTTGTGGCTGGGGAACAAAGTGGATTTTTTCCACGCCGGGTCGCCACGCGCCTCTGAGACGTTCGTTTGCTTGCCCGTGAGTTCCAGCGAAAAGGACATTTTTTGGCAGACTTTCCCAATTTACGTTAGTGGCACTCAAAAGATAAACGAGACCGCCAACATCATCACGTGTGAGCCCCGTGTAAAAATCACCCGATCCCAAGCCGGAATACCAAAAGCTGAAGGCCTCAGCGACTGCTGAATAAGGAATGCCATCAGGATCGACCGGAAATTCAACATAGTCGTTGAAATTGAAACCGTTTGTTTCGATGAAACCTCCGTAAAGAATCGCGTTTACCGAGAATGTAGGAGCTAGCGTCTGGGGATCGAAGTTCCGCTGAATCACAAATCTAGGAAAATCTGCCAAGTTCGGGCAATCACTGCTTCCGCATACGGGAGACAATGCCAGCGACGGATCCCAAGTTTTGATATCCAAGACATTCCGGACCGGTTGCCCTAATCCCAACTGCTCCAGCAAAAGCGCCAGGACAGTTGATTTTAGATCATAGACGCCCTGCGCAGACGCCGCATCATTCATTCGTCGGGTATCCGGTGGGTAATTGCTCAGGATTGTATCGGAAGCGGCTGGAAGATCATTCAGGACTTGGATAGCGCTTTGGACGGCGGCGACGCCGTTTGAACCGAAATAGTCGAGAAAGGATTTATCAAAACCATAAGTGATGACAGGAACGTTCCAGCGATATTCCTCATTCAGGTTCATCGGCCCGCCAATGTCAAAAGCCTGCCGGTAACCATTTGTCTTGGACATCCAACTGGTATACGGTCCGATTAGCGAGAAAGCCTTGATTCGTGGAGCGGTTACCAAGAGTATCAACGTCGCGAGCGTTATGATTCGTTGAAATTGGCTACGAAGGAGGAGCACAGAGAATGGATTCGTTTTCATATATCCCGGCGGTGCCCCATAGTCTATTCCTAAACCCTTGCAGGTCAATAGTGTTGAACTTTCATAAAACTGCTCGCGGCAAGTGGCGTGCATAGCTAGATTTTTGACGATGACGCACACCCAATCTGAAAAACTGTTCGCCGAGGCGCTCACTTACATTCCGGGCGGCGTGAATTCGCCCGTGCGCGCCTTTCGCGCCGTGGGCGGCCAGCCGTTTTTTGTCAACAAAGCCAAAGGCGCGCGCGTGTGGGACGTCGATGGCAACGAATACATCGATTACGTCTGCACTTGGGGCCCCGCGATTCTCGGTCACGCGCATCTTAAAGTAATCAAAGCTGTCCAAGCCGCCGCCGAGCATGGCACCAGCTTTGGAATCCCCAATCCGGCTGAGGTCAGCATGGCCCGCCTGATCTGCTCTTTAGTGCCGAGTGTCGAAAAGGTCCGCATGTGCAATTCCGGCACTGAGGCCACGATGTCGGCGATTCGCCTGGCGCGCGGATTTGCCAAACGCGACAAGATTATCAAGTTCGACGGCTGCTATCATGGCCACGCCGATTCGCTTTTGGTCAAAGCTGGCTCCGGCGCCCTGACTTTCGGCAATCCCGACAGCGCTGGCGTTCCCGCCGCATTCACGCAGCACACGATCGTTCTGCCATACAATGACGAAGATGCGGTGCGGGCGGCCTTCGCGGCACGCCGGTGCGGGCACGTCGCCACCACCCGGAGCCGGGTGGTCGGTCCCACGTCCAGTCCGAGCGCGAGGTGGTCCGCGGCCCCGAGCAGATCGGCCGACGGGTTGGGGAGCTCCGGCGCGGGGCCGTGCGGCAGGTTCGCGCTCAATTTCTTGTCCCGGTTATCGACCGCCACCGCCACCATCGCGCGGCTCACCTTCTCCCACCCGGGCGGGGTGGGGGTTGGCTTCCCGGCCTTCACCCGGTCGATCAGGGCGGTGATCCGGGATTCGGTGTCGATCACGAGCGTC
>Ga0207664_10000575_pt1 | contig 25779 bp, 24 predicted proteins | sample LARL83metaG_FD_184349 | JGI IMG/M metagenome (GOLD analysis project Ga0207664, IMG submission 184349) | Corn, switchgrass and miscanthus rhizosphere microbial communities from Kellogg Biological Station, Michigan, USA - LAR L8-3 metaG... | ecosystem: Host-associated > Plants > Roots >... | reverse complement strand
CCGCCCACGGCCAGATGAACGAGCACATGCTCGAACGGATCATGCTCGAGTTCCTTGACCGCAAGCACGACGTGCTCGTGGCCACCACGATCGTCGAGTCCGGCCTGGACATCCCGAACGCCAACACGCTGATCGTGGACCGCGCCGACGTGTACGGGCTGGCCCAGCTGCACCAGTTGCGCGGCCGGGTCGGCCGGGCCAGCGAGCGGGCCTACGCCTACTTCCTGTTCCCGCCGGAGAAGCCGCTGACCGAGACGGCGCACGAGCGGCTGGCCACGATCGCACAGCACACCGAGATGGGCGCGGGCATGTACGTGGCGCTGAAGGACCTGGAGATCCGCGGGGCTGGCAACCTGCTCGGCGGGGAGCAGTCCGGCCACATCGCCGGGGTGGGCTTCGACCTGTACGTGCGGATGATCGGCGAGGCGGTCGGCGAACTGCGCGACGCCGGGCCGGCCGAGCGGGCGGAGGTCCGGGTCGAGTTGCCGGTCAACGCGCACATCCCGCACGCCTACGTGCCCGGGGAGCGGCTGCGGCTGGAGGCCTACACCCGCATCGCCGCCATCGACTCCGGTGCGGACATCACGGCGGTCGGCGAGGAACTGACCGACCGCTACGGTCCGCTGCCAGAACCGGTACTCGGCCTGCTCGCGGTGGCCGGCCTGCGCGCACAGGCCCGCAAGGCCGGGCTGACCGATATCACCCAGCAGGGCACGCACATCCGGTTCGCGCCGGTGGATCTGCCGGAATCCCGGCAGGTTCGGGCGCAGCGGCTCTACCCGAAGACGGTGCTGAAGCCGGCGGTGCGTACGATGCTCGTACCGGTGCCCAGGGACGTACCTGGCGCCCGCCCCGGAGCGCCCGTCCCGCCGGGCACTCCGCTCCTGCGCGACAGGGAGCTACTCGCCTGGTGCGAGCAGCTCATCGAGGCGGTGTTCGGCGAGAGCGGCCCGGTCACGCCGAACGTCTCGCCCACATAGGAAGGGATGCAGTCGTGCCTCGCAGCTCCATCTTCGTGCTCACCGCGGCGGCCGCCGCTGCCACGTGCGCCCTGTCCGCCTGCGGCCCGGTCCGGATGGGTGCGGCCGCGATCAGCGGTGGGGACCGGATCACGAACACCACGCTGACCGATCAGGTGAGCAGTCTGGAGCGGGCCTACCAGGCGAGCAGGGGAAAGATCCAGCTCCAGTTCCCCCAGTCGCAGGCGCCGCAGGAGGTGCTGAGCTGGCTGCTCCGGTTCCAGATCCGGGACGAGCTGGCCGTCCGCAACCACCTGGTGGTGACCACCGGGGAGAGCCAGCGGGCGCTCAGTTCGCTCGCCAGGCAGACCGGGCGGAGCGGGCCCGCATTCGTCCAGCTTGCCGTGGCCAACGGCCTGGCCCCGGACATGCTGCCGGAACTGGGCAGGTACGAGGCCATCCAGAACGAGGAGTTCACCCGGCTGAACGGCGGGACGCCGCCACTTACCCAGGCCCGGGTCCAGGCCCTCAGCCCGGAGTTCAGCCGCCGTGAGTGCGTGGCGGCCAAGAACCTGGACATCCAGGTCAACCCGCAGTTCGGCCAGCTTGACTACGGCACGTACTCGGTGATCGCGGCCAAGTCGCCGCTGTCGGCGCCGACCGTCCCCGCGCCCTCGCCATCGTCCAAGCCGCAGCTCACGCCCACCTGCTGACGATCGGCGGTTGAAGGGGTGGCGGGGACGCAGGGCGACCGGATGACCGAAAGCCCGGTGGCCGGTGGCGCGAAGCCGGACGCTGGGGCGGACGGCGCGATACCGGGTGCTGCACTGCTGCGCCTGGTGGAGGTGATGGACACCCTCCGGGTGAACTGCCCGTGGGACGCCAAGCAGACGCACGAGTCGCTCGCCCCGTATCTGCTTGAAGAGTGCTACGAGGCGCTGGAGGCGCTGGAAGGCGGCGATCCCGCGGCGCTGTGCGACGAACTGGGCGATGTCCTGCTGCAGGTCGTGTTCCACGCCAGGGTCGCGGCGGAGCGCACCGACGGGACCGGGTTCGACATCGACGACGTGGCCGCCGGGATCGTGGAGAAGCTGATCCGCCGGCACCCGCACGTGTTCGGCGACGTGAAGGTGTCCGGTGCCGAAGACGTCAAGCGCAACTGGGACGCGATCAAGGCAGCGGAACGGGGGGGCAGGGAGGGTGCGCTGCCCACGGCGCTGGGCTCGGTGCCGTTCGGGCAGCCAGCGCTGTCCCTCGCCGCCCAGTTGCAGCGCCGGGCGGAGCGGGCAGGTGCCCCGGCGGAGCTCACCGACCTGCGCACCGGGCCCGCCGCCGGGCCGGACGCCGGGCCGGGCGCCGACGGTCAGGAACCGGGCGACGTGAGCGAGATCGGGGCGGCACTGTTCTCCCTCGTGGCTCAGGCACGGGCGGCCGGGCTTGACCCCGAGCTGGAGTTGCGGGCCGCCGCGCGCGGCTACCGCGAACGAGTCAGGCGCTGGGCGGAGGACCAGAACCGCGACCCCGCCTGACCGCCTGCGGCGGCGTGGCCGCTGCGAAGGACCGCGACTGCTCGGCTAGGCTCCAATACCGACACCGCGCCAGGAACCCGCCGCGCCGACCTCACGGGAGATCTGCCTTGGCCACCATCGAAGACGTCTACGCCAGGCAGATTCTGGATTCGCGGGGCAACCCGACGGTCGAGGCCGAGGTAGCGCTCGACGACGGGACGCAGGCCCGCGCCGCCGCCCCGAGCGGCGCTTCCACCGGCGCATTCGAGGCCGTCGAGCTGAGGGACGGCGGTAAGGCCTTCGGCGGCAAAGGTGTCGGCAAGGCCATCCTTGCGATCACCGATGAGATCAGGGATGAACTGCTCGGCTTCGAGGCCGACGACCAGCGCCTCATCGACCAGACGATGATCGACCTGGACGGCACGCCGGACAAGTCACGGCTGGGCGCCAACGCCATCACCGCCGTCAGCATGGCCGTCGCCAAGGCCGCCGCCCAGTCGGCGGAGCTGTACCTGTTCCGCTACCTGGGCGGCCCGAACGCGCACGTGCTGCCGGTGCCGATGATGAACGTGCTGAACGGCGGCGCGCACGCGGACAACAGCGTGGACATCCAGGAGTTCATGATCGCGCCGGTCGGTGCGGCCACGTTCAGCGAGGCGCTCCGCTGGGGTGCCGAGACCTACCACGCCCTCAAGGCCGTGCTGAAGGAGCACAAGCTGTCCACCGGGGTCGGTGACGAGGGCGGGTTCGCGCCGGACCTGGCGCACAACCGGGCCGCCCTCGACCTCCTCGTCGAGGCCATCGGCAAGGCGGGCTTCGAGGCCGGCCGCGACGTCGCCCTCGCGGTCGACGCGGCCGCCACCGAGTTCTTCTCCGGCGGCGCCTACCGCTTCGAGGGCGGTGCCCGTTCCTCGGCGGAGATGCTGGAGCTGTACGCGGAATGGCTGGATGCCTACCCGATCGTGTCCCTTGAGGACCCGCTCGCCGAGGATGACTGGGCAGGCTGGCAGGCGCTCACCGCGGCGCTCGGCGGCAAGGTGCAGGTTGTCGGCGACGATCTGTTCGTGACCAATCCAGAACGGCTGCGCCGCGGGATCGCCGAGCGCAGTGCGAACGCCCTCCTGGTCAAGGTCAATCAGATCGGCACGATCACCGAGACCCTGGATGCGGTCTCGCTCGCCCACCGCAGCGGTTTCGCCTGCATGATCAGCCACCGTTCGGGCGAGACCGAGGACACCACCATCGCCGACCTCGCGGTCGCCACGAACTGCGGGCAGATCAAGACCGGGGCACCGGCACGTTCGGAACGCGTGGCCAAGTACAACCAGCTTCTGCGGATCGAAGAGAATCTCGATGACGCCGCCGCCTACGCCGGGAACGCGGCCTTCCCCAGGACACAAGCGGGCCCGTGATCCCCACGCTGGGCCGCCCGCCGGGCGGGGACCGGGTCAGGCTCACCAGCCGGGCCGCGGTGCTTGCCGTGGTGATCTGTGCGATCGCGCTCAGCCTCGCCTACCCGGTGCGCGAGTACATCGCGCAGCGCAGGCAGATCGACCAGTTGCAGGCCGAACGGCAGATGCTCAACGGCCAGTTGCAGGCGCTACAGCACGAGCAGCAGCGCCTGGCCGATCCCGCCTACATCGAACAGCTGGCCAGGAACAAGCTGCACATGTGCCTGAAGGGCCAGACCTGCTACGTCGTCATCGGCGGTCACACCGCCCATCGCGGCACGGCAGCCACCGCGGCCGGCCTCACGCCCTGGTACGAGCGGATGTGGCAATCGGTACAGCAGGCGAACCGGGGCAGCGCCCGGTGACCGCCGACACCGAGGTGGTCGCGCTGCAGCTGGGCCGGCCACCGCGAGGGCTGCGGCGCGTCGCGCACCGCTGCCCCTGCGGGCTGCCCGACGTGGTGGAGACCGCGCCGCGCCTGGACGACGGCACTCCGTTTCCCACCCTCTACTATCTGACCTGCCCGCGGGCGACCGCGGCCGTGGCCAGGCTGGAAGCCGCGGGCGTCATGCGGCAGATGCAGCAGCGGCTTGCGGCAGAACCGGAACTGCGCGCCGCGTACCAGGCCGCCCACCGTGACTACCTGGCCCGCCGGGATGAGGCGGCGCGTGACGCGGGCGTGGCGCCGCTGCCACCCGGCACGCAGAGCGCGGGCGGCATGCCTGCCCGGGTCAAGTGCCTGCACGCGCTCACCGCCCACGAGCTTGCCGTGCCAGGGGCCAACCCGCTGGGCCGGGAGGCCGCGGCGCAGGCGGGACCGTGGTGGCAGGCGGGCCCGTGCGTGTGCGCCCCGCCGTCCGTGGGCGGCGGGGCCACGTGAGCGGCGAGGCCGTGGTGCGCGTGGCGGCGATCGACTGCGGCACGAACTCGGTGCGGCTGCTGGTGGCCGACGTGGACCGCGCCGCGGGCCGGTTGTCGGATGTGGACCGGCGGCTGGAGATCGTGCGGCTCGGCCAGGGCGTGGATGCCACCGGGCGGCTCGGCGCCGAGCCGCTGGCCCGGACCCTCCGGGTGCTGCGTACCTACCGGCAGATCATCGCCGGGGCGTCGGCGTCAGCCGTGCGCATGGTCGCCACCAGCGCGACCAGGGACGCCGCCAACTCCGGCGAGTTCGTCGCGGGTGTCCGCGACATTCTCGCGATCGAACCTGAGGTGCTCAGCGGGGAGGACGAGGCGCGCCTGTCGTTCACCGGGGCGACCGCCGAACTGGCCGGTGACGCGGCCGCTCCTTACCTGGTCACCGACATCGGCGGCGGCTCGACCGAGTTCGTGCTGGGTGAGCCGGGGGCGGTGACCGCCGCGGTGAGCGTGAACATCGGCTGCGTCCGGATGACCGAGCGGCACCTGCGCCACGACCCGCCCGGCGCCGGCGAGATCGCGGCGGCGCGCGCCGACATCGATGCCGCTCTCGACGTGGTCGCGGGCAAGATCCCGGTGTCCGCCGCGCGCACCCTGGTCGGCCTGGCAGGTTCGGTGACCACCGTGGCCGCGCTGGTGCTCGGGCTGGACAGCTATCAGGCCGAGCGGATCCATCACTCCCGGGTCAGCGCCGCCGCGGTGCGCGAGGTGACCGCGAGCCTGCTCGGGCAGACCCGGGCCGAGCGGAAACGGCTGGCCGTGATGCATCCTGGCCGGGTCGATGTGATCGGCGGCGGTGCGCTGGTGCTCACCCAGATCATGGAACGGTTCGGGTTCGGCGAGGTGCTGGTGAGCGAGCACGACATTCTCGACGGCCTGGCCTGGTCCCTGGCGGCGGGCGCTGGACGGTGATGCCCGACGGCTTGCCGGTGCCGCCGGGAAGCGGCTGGCCCGGGGATCCGGCCACACCCGCCACCCCGGTGGCCGCCGACGCCGCCCAGGTCCGCACGCTCGCCGCCGAGGCCGTGCAGGCTGGCCGGCTGGACGAGCTGACGGCGCGGCAGTCGGTGTGCCGCGCCTGCCCCCGGCTGGTCGAATGGCGCGAGCAGGTGGCGGCGGTCAAACGCGCGTCATCGCGCAACCAGCAGTACTGGGGGCGACCGGTGCCCGGCTGGGGAGACGACGACGCCCGTGTGCTGATCGTCGGGCTTGCCCCGGCGGCACACGGCGGCAACAGGACCGGGCGGATCTTCACCGGCGACCGCAGCGGCGACGTCCTGTTCGCCTCGCTGTACCGCTGCGGGCTGGCGGCGTTGCCGACCTCTACGGCGGCCGGGGACGGCCAGCGCCTGATCGGTGCCAGGATGGTCGCGGCGGTCCGGTGTGCGCCGCCGGCCAACAAGCCCTCGGTGACCGAGCGGGACACCTGTGCGCCGTGGCTGGAGGCGGAGTTCGCGCTGGTCGCGCGCTCGGCCCGGGTGATCGTCTGCCTTGGCGGATTCGCCTGGCAGGCAGCATGGCCGATGCTGCGGGCCGCGGGGTTCGCGGTGCCCAGGCCGCGGCCGAAGTTCGGTCACGGCAGCGAGGTCACACTGGCCGCTCCGCCCGGGCTGGGCGGCCAGGTGCTGCTGCTTGGCTGCTACCACCCGAGCCAGCAGAACACCTTTACCGGCCGGGTCACCCCGGCGATGCTCGACGAGGTGTTTAGCCGTGCTAGGCGCGCCGCAGCCTAGGTACCACGACGCCCGGCTACGCTGTGTGTGCATTTCTTCCGAACCCAGGCAAATTGGTAACGCTTCGCATTCGCGGATCGGAGTGCATGAATTGAATATGTGCACCCGGGCGAGTTTTTCTCCCCCCATTCGGCTGAGCAAGAATGGTTCGGACCCACGGGGGTATCATGACCCAGCCCCCGTAGCCCAAGGGAAGAGGCCGGCCCCCTAAAAGGGTCCCCAGTGTCGGTTCGACTCCGACCGGGGGCACACCCCTCGGAGCTGCGACGACCCCCAAAGTCTCGGCATCGCCGCGTGGCTCGTGCGCACGGCAACCGCTGGGAGCCGGGCAGGCGGTGCGCCGGTGACCCCCCAGGCGCACGCCCCACTTCACCATTCCGGCCATCCGGCAGTTGATCACCTATTCCGAACAGGCGAGCGGATCATGATGGGCGGTCAGGCGCACGGGATCTGTAGCGGAACGGCCCGGATGTTCTTCTCGATCCGGCCAGCACGGCGGCGCGATCACGCTGACTGAACGGACAATAAAAGCCCGCGGCGGTTGCGTTCGCACCCCCGGACTTCGGCACTGATGGGCCGCCCCGCGACGGATAAGCGGCGGATAAAAGGTACGCGCGGCGGCGGGATCAGCCGCTCACATCCGGGCCCGCGCGGGTGATCGTGATCCGCACGATGACCCGCCGGTCGCGGATCATCGCGGCCCGGTAGTCCTCCCAGTCCGGATGTTCACCGGACACGCGCCGGTAATACTCAACGAGCAGGTCCATGGCGTCGGGCAGGGAGATAACCTCCGCGTTTCCCTCGACCTGGACCCACTCGCCGAAGAACGTGTCGGTGAAAACGCACAGCGAAGCGTGTGGGCGGCGACGCAGGTTCTTCGTCTTGACCGCGGTCTCCCGGGTGCTGACCAGCACCCGGCCCTCGTCGTCCACCGTGCATGTCACGGGAGACAACTGCGGCATGCCGTCGGACCGCGAGGTGGCCAGGACCGCCCGGTGATGGGCACGCAGGAAGTCGGCGGCCCGCCCGGTGTCCACGTCAGGCGCTGTTGAGCCGGATGCGCCTGCGCAGCTCGTACTCGTGCACGATGGCGCTGGCATAGCCGTGGGTCAGCCCATGTTCGTCGGCCAGCCAGTGCGCGCGCTCTTCGCAGCGCAAGAAGGCGGGGCCGGATTCGAGGCTTGCGAACCACTCTCGGAGTTCGCGTCCTGTGACGGACGGGATGCGCGCGATCAGATTCTTATGCGTCTCCGGGGAGTGATTCAGAGTCAACTGGCACCTCCAGTGGGCGGACTCCTGCTCCTGTTGAGACTGCATCACGGTCGCGCTCCTGGCAACCCCCGGAGCCGACTTCGAGTAAACGTGGGGGAGCCTTACGGGATCCAGCCGCCCGCCTCGCGGTGACCTGGAGTAGTTGCATGGGGAACCCGCTGTTTACCCCACGGTGACCAGGGTGCCCGGCAACACCCCCGGTGAAGAGCACGGGCGGGCGAAGCCCGCCCGACTCAGGTTCACAGGTTCTTGTTCAGGACAGCCGCTCGACGATCATCGCCATGCCCTGGCCGCCGCCCACGCACATCGTCTCCAGGCCGAACGTCTTGTCGTGGAACTGGAGGCTGTTCAGCAGCGTGGAGGTGATCCGGGCCCCGGTCATGCCGAACGGGTGGCCGACCGCGATCGCGCCGCCGTTGACGTTCAGCTTGTCGATGTCGATGCCCAGCTCCTGGTAGGACGGGATCACCTGGGCGGCGAATGCCTCGTTGATCTCGACCAGATCGATGTCATCGATGGTCATGCCCGCCCGGGCCAGCGCCTGCTTGGACGCCGCGACCGGGCCGAGCCCCATGATCTCGGGCGACAGCGCGGAGACTCCCGTGGCCACGATCCGCGCCAGCGGGGTGATGCCGAGGTCGGCTGCCTTGCGGTCGCTCATCACCACGACCGCCGCGGCGCCGTCGTTGAGCGGGCAGCAGTTGCCCGCGGTGACCGTGCCGTCCGGGCGGAACACCGGCTGCAGCGTCGCCACCTTCTCCAGCGTGGTGCCTGCCCTGGGCCCGTCGTCGGCGGCCACCACCGTGCCGTCCGGCAGCGTGAGCGGCGTGATGTCGCGCTGCCAGAAGCCGTTGGCCAGAGCCTTCTCCGCCAGGTTCTGCGACCGGACGCCGAACTCGTCCTGCGCCAGCCTGGTGATGCCGCGCAGCTGGGCCACGTTCTCCGCGGTCTGGCCCATGGCGATGTACACGTCGGGTATCCCGCCGTCCTCGCGCGGGTCGTGCCAGCCCGGTGCGCCCGCGCCCGACCGTGCTTCGGTCCGCTCCTTGGCCACCGCGAACACCGGGTTCTGCGTGTCCGGCCAGCTATCGCTGCTGCCGTTGGCGTACCTGCTCACGCACTCCACACCGGCCGAGATGAACGCGTCCCCCTCGCCGGCCTTGATCGCGTGGAACGCCATCCGGGTGGTCTGCAGTGAGGACGAGCAGTACCTGGTGATCGTGGCGCCGGGCAGGTGGTCGTAGCCCAGCATGATGGCCACCACCCGGGCCATGTTGAAACCCTGCTCGCCGCCGGGGAGCCCGCAGCCGAGCATGAGGTCGCCGAGTTCGGCGGGGTCAAGCTGAGGCACCTTGGCCAGGGCCGCGGTGACCATCTGGCACACGGCATCGTCCGGCCGGATGGTGGTGAGGGAGCCCTTGAAAGCCCTGCCGATGGGGGACCTGGCTGTTGCGACGATCACTGCCTCGGGCATGGCTGCTCCCTCGGTTTCACTGGGGCTACTGGTCAGTAGCTTACGTTAGCGTCCCGCACTGGCAAATTGTTCCCTGTCCGCCTCATGATCACGATGATGGGTAGGTACGGAAGCGGGCCGGAGGGCTCCCGACGTGGGATAGCGTCTGTGCAGCAGGACCGGCGGGGACAGCGCCGTCCCGGGGCCGGCGCCGCACGGGAGGTAGCTGGTGATGCAGGTCCACGACTCGCTGATCGAGCTTGTCGGAAACACGCCGCTGGTCCGGCTGCGCCGCGTCACGCAGGAACTGGGTGCGGACGCGCCGGCCGTGCTCGCCAAGGTGGAGTACTTCAACCCCGGCGGCTCGGTGAAGGACCGGATCGCGCTGCGCATGGTGGAAGCGGCCGAGGCTTCGGGAGAACTGCGCCCGGGCGGCACGATCATCGAGCCCACTTCGGGAAACACCGGCGTCGGCCTGGCCATCGTGGCGGCCGAAAAGGGCTATCGCTGCTTGTTCGTGTGCCCGGACAAGGTGGGCCAGGACAAGATCAGCGTGCTGCGTGCCTACGGGGCCGAGGTTGTCGTGTGCCCGGGAGCGGTGCCGCCCGACCACCCGGACTCCTATTACTCGGTCTCCACCAGGCTCGCCCGCGAGACACCGGGCGGTTGGAAGCCGGACCAGTACGCCAACCCGAACAACCCTGATTCGCATTACCACTCGACCGGGCCGGAGGTCTGGGCGCAGACCGAGGGGAAGGTCACCCACTTCGTGGCCGGGATCGGCACCGGCGGCACGATCAGCGGTGCCGGGCGGTACCTGAAGGAAGTCTCCGGCGGCCGGGTCAACGTGATCGGCGCCGACCCGGAGGGCTCGGTGTACTCAGGCGGGACCGGCCGCCCGTACCTGGTGGAGGGCGTGGGCGAGGACATCTGGCCGCTGACCTTCGACCGGGACGTCTGCGACCAGGTGATCGCGATCAGCGACGCCGACTCGTTCCTGATGACGCGCCGGCTTGCCCGCGAGGAGGGGCTGCTCACCGGCGGTTCCTGCGGGCTTGCCGTAGTCGCGGCGCTGCGCGTCGCGGCCGGTGCCGGACCCGGCGACGTGATCGTGGTGCTGTTGCCGGACGGCGGCCGTGGCTACCTGTCCAAGATCTTCAATGACGACTGGATGGCGGACTACGGCTTCCTCACCGAGCAGACCGCAGAGCCTAAGATCGCCGATGTGCTGGCCCGCAAGGCAGAAGGGATGCCGGTCTTCGTGCACGCTCACCCGGACGAGACGGTCGCCGCGGCGATCGCCATACTCCGCGAGTACAACGTGTCCCAGCTTCCGGTGATGAAGGAGGAACCGCCGGTGATGGTGGCCGAGGTCATCGGCTCGGTGGTGGAACGGGATCTGCTCGAAGCGCTGGTCTCCGGGCGTGCCCGGCCCCAGGATCCGGTCGGCGAGCACATGTCCCCGCCGCTGCCCATGGTGGGCTCGGGCGAGCAGGTCAGCAGCGCGGTCGAGGCGCTGGAAAAGGCCGGGGCAGCCGTGGTCCTGGTCGATGGCCGCCCGGCCGGCATGATCACCCCGCAGGACCTCCTCGCGTTCCTGGCCGGCGGCACCTCATGAGCGGGCAGAGCGGGCAGGACACAGGCGGGCACGGCACCAGCGGGAGCGGGGGCGGTGGCATGGGCGGGACCGGGCAGGCGCGGCCCAGCGGTTTCGAGACGCTGGCGATTCACGCCGGGCAGGAGCCGGACCCGGCCACCGGAGCCGTGGTCCCGCCGATCTATCAGGTCTCCACCTACGCCCAGGACGGCGTGGGCGGGCTGCGGGCCGGCTACGAGTACTCCAGGACCGCGAACCCGACCAGGGCCGCGCTGGAGGAGTGCCTCGCCGCGCTGGAGGGCGGCGCCAAGGCGCTCGCCTTCGCCTCCGGCATGGCGGCCGAGGACTGCCTGCTGCGCACCATCTGCCGCCCCGGCGACCACGTCCTCATCCCGCACGACGCCTACGGCGGGACCTACCGGCTGTTCGACAAGATCCTGGCGCCCTGGCAGGTGAGCTACCAGCCGGTGCCGATGCCCGATCCGCAGGCCGTCAAGCGTGCCCTGGAGGAGCGCGCGGTGCGCGCGGTCTGGGTGGAGACGCCCACCAACCCGTTGCTCTCCATCGTGGACATCACCGCCCTGGCGGCGCTGTGCGCCGACGCTGGCGCGCTGCTGGTGGTGGACAACACCTTCGCCTCGCCGTACCTGCAGAATCCACTGGCGCTCGGCGCCGACGTGGTGGTCCACTCGACCACCAAGTACCTCGGGGGCCATTCCGACGTGCTCGGCGGCGCGCTGGTGGTCGCCGATCCCGCGCTCGGCGAGCAACTGGCGTTCGCGCAGAACGCGACCGGCGCGGTCGCCGGGCCCTTTGACGCGTGGCTGACGCTGCGGGGCATCAAAACGCTCGCGGTGCGAATGGACCGGCACAGTCTGAACGCGGTGCGCGTGGCGGACATGCTCCTCGCACACCCGGCGGTTTCCAAGGTGCTCTACCCAGGACTCCCCGCCCACCCGGGCCACGAGGTCGCGGTCAAGCAGATGCGTGGGTTCGGCGGGATGGTGTCGTTCCGGGTGCGCGACGGCGAGGAGGCGGCGGTCGCGGTCTGCGGGCGGACCAGGCTGTTCATCCTGGGGGAGTCGCTGGGCGGGGTCGAGTCGCTGATCGAGCACCCGGGCCGGATGACGCACGCCTCCGTGGCCGGGTCCCCGCTTGAGGTGCCCGGCGACCTGGTCCGCCTCTCGGTCGGCATCGAGTCCGCCGACGACCTCATCGAGGACCTGCGCTCCGCGCTGCGCTAGCCCGCACCGATCATGGTGGTCATGGGGGAGGCGGCGGCCCGCCTGGGGCTGGTCAGGAGTTCCAGACCATGAGGACCAGGATTACCAGCCAGATCAGGGTGACGATGCCGGCCAGGGAGGCGATGCGGCCGCGTTCTAGCGACGCGACGACCTGAGGCTGCGTCGCGACCGGGATGGCGCGGGCGTCAGGAGCGTCCTCCGGACCGTCCTGGCTGGTCTCGGCGGCTGGGGTCGGCGGGGTGTTCGCGGTGGCCAGTGCCTCGTGCTCGCTTGCTGTTTCCAGCGCAACGACGGCCCGCCGCTGATCGCGCATGATGAGCACGAGCAGCACGAGTGACACCACGAACAGCGTCATCGCCGTGGTGACCCACGCGGAGTTCAGCTTGTGCAGCGACTGCGCGGCGGCGATCCCGAAGGCGAGCACGCCTAGCGACGCGGTCCCGAAGATCCTGGTCGTCCGCAGCATGTAGCGGAGCACGGCGACGTTGCGCGTCCTGATGTACCGGGGGCTGGCCAGGATCGCGATGGTGACCGGCCCGATGGTGAAGATCACGAAGGCCACGTGCAGCCAGATGATGAGCCGGTCGGTGAACGAGGTTCCCGAAGCCTGCTGGGTGACCGTCAGGACGGCAAGCCGGTCGGTGAGGGGCATTGTCCGATCCTAGGGGCGCAGGGCATGCCCCGGTGCGGACAGCAATGATCCCCTGGCACAGGGTGCCAGGGGAATCATTGGTGCGCGGCAGGCCGTGGCGGCCCGGCACGATCAGTTGCGGCTGGAGGCGTCCACCGGGTCCCGGCTGCCGTCTTCGGCTCCCTTGTTGCTGCGGTTGACGAAGAACGCGGCGACGAGGCAGATCACGCCGACCACCAGGGCCCCGGCGCCGCGCAGAGAACGGCTTGCGTTGGCCCGGCCCAGCGAGGCCGGCGGGTGCGTGATTTTGCCCATGATGCTGGGCAGGGAATGCGCTGGCTCGATGAAGTAGATGATGCCGGCGACGATCGCCAGAACGGCGATGATCACAAGCACGACGGTGATGATCGTTTTGCCGGACGACCGGCCAGACGCGCTCACAGAACTCACGTGTTCCTCCTTGACAGATGCGCGGGCCCCGCTCCGGCTGCCGCTGCACAGGCCCGCTCATCAGTGATGACTGCCGAACGCTACTACGGGAGGGGGGCGCTACGGTATGAGGTCCTCAATGCTCCCGAGGTAAATCTAGCGCCTGCCCTTACGGCGAGTGCGAAGAAAGTCCCTTACGACGTACTCCCCGAGCCGGTCGGGCTGGGCGCGCAGCACCCGGCCACCGTTCCGCCGCGCTACTTCGTCGACAAATGCGGTCAAGCGTTCGTCATCGACGAGCATAAAAATGTTAAGTTGCGCCCGCCGCCTCGTCATTTTGTCCACCTCGGCGAGGGTCAATTCCAGGGTTTCTGGCGCGGGCGGCCAGTCGAACCAATATTGCCCGTCCCGGCGCAGGTGCGCGGTGGGCTCGCCGTCGGTGACGATGAGAACGACCGGGTCGTGGTCGGGCCGCTGGTCAAGGAAGCGGCCGGCCAGCACGAGCGCGTGGTGCAGGTTGGTGCCCTGCACCATGTCCCAGCCGAGCCCGGCCAGGTCGGTTTCCCGCAGTTCCCTGGCGTAGTTGGAGAACCCGACCACCTGGATGCTGTCCTGCGGATAACGGCTGCGGATCAGCGCGTGCAGCGCAAGGGCGGTCTGCTTGGCCACGCCCCAGGTGCCCCGCAGCGCCATCGAGTAGGACAGGTCCACGAGCAGGCACACGGCGGCCGTGGTGCGGCGTTCGGTCTCCCCGACCTCGAAGTCCTCGGGAGACAGCCGGACTCGGGGCAGGCTTTTACTTGGCCCCGGGGCGTCGGTGGCCCAGTCGCGTATCGCGGTGGCGTCGCGCAGCAGTGCGTTGCGCACCGTCGCGGGCGTATCGATCGCCTGTTCGTCACCGAACTGCCACGGCCGCGTCGCCCCGGTGCGCTCGCCGGCCTGGCCCGCGTCGTGCTGGTCGTGATCGCCCAACCGGCCCTCGGGCAGGTCGGCGAAGATCTGCCGCAGCGCCGTCTCGCCGAGCCGGCGCACCGCCTTGGGGGTGAGTTCGAGCCTGCCCGCGGTCCGCTGCAGATATCCCTGCCGCTCCAGTTCCCGCTCGATCTGGCGCAGCGCCTCCATGTCATCCACCGCCTGGCGGCCCAGGGACCGGCGGATCGACTCCTCGTCGACGTCGTCGAGGCTGGCACCCGGGTAGTCCTGGCCCAGCGCCGCCTCCAGGTCGGCCAGGTCGGCCAGGTCGGCGAGCGCGGTGGTGGCGTCGCCGAGCCCGAGCGGGGCGTCCCCGGTCATCGACTCCCGTTGCCATCCGGCCATGTCGATCTCGGGCCGGCGGGCCCGCAGCGCGCCGGCCAGCCGGGCCATCTCCGTGGCCAGTCCCGCGTCCGACAGCGCCTGGTCCATGAGGCCGGCCAGTTCGTCCCGCTGGTCGGCGGACAGCGACGACATCAGCCGTTGTGCGGCCATGGCGCGCCGGGCAAGCTGGTCGACAAGCTCCTCCAGGTTGGCCGGGCGGTCGGGGAACAGGTCCCCGTACCGGTCCATGAACGCGTCGAAGTCCTCCTGGGTGTGCTCGCCCCTGGCGTCTGCCTCCAGCATCGCGTTCAGGTCGGCCAGCATGTCCTTGACCCGCTGCATCGCCTCCGGATCCGGATTGGCGAGCGCCTCCTTCATGCCGCGGAACTGGCTGTCCAGCACCTCACGCCGCAGCAGTTCCTTGAGCTGCTCGAAGGTCTGCCGCGCGGCGTCCGAGCGCCATTGGTAGTCGGCCAGCCGCCTGATCGCCTGCGCGGTGTCGGCCGGGAGCGCGTCAAGCTCGTCCTCGCGCATCCTGGCGTCGTCGCTGGGGTCGGGGAAAAGCTCCGCCCGCTCCTGGCCTATCGCGGTGTCAAGCAGGGCCCGCGCCTGCTCAAGGATGCCGTCAAGGCGCCCGCGCTGGCGGATCTCCTCGCGCTGCTCGCGTACCCGCCGCAGCATGTCGTCCAGGCCGCGGTGGCCCTGCAGGCCCCGGCGAAGCAGGTCGCGCAGGGCGGTGGCCGGATCGGCGCCGGCGAGCACCGAGTCACCCATCTCGTCGAGCGCGCGCCGCGCGTCGTAGGGCGGCGCGAGCGGGTCGGGGCCGCCGGTGTACGGCCCGTACCGGTAACCAGTCACGTTGACCCTCCTTGGGCTGGCCGGGCCGCCATCAGGTCCGGTACACCGCCCCGCCGTCGACCTCGTCCTTGGACAGGCGGCGCATCAGGTAGAGCCCTTCCAGGGCGAACTCCACGGCCGCCGCCGCATGTCCGAGCGATTCGCTGCCCTCCATGCCGAGCCGCTGCATGATCTTGGCCAGGCCGGTCACCTCGCCGATCCGGCTGAGCAGGTCGGATGCGGGCACAAGCTCGCCGGTCTCCACCGTGCCGCCGCCCTCGAACAGCGCGAGCAGGCCGGACAGGTCCACGCTGCCTAGCCGGGCGCGGAACGTATCGGCGGTGGCCCGCCGGAGCATGTGCTCGAGCACCTCCTGCTCCCTGCCCTCCTCGCTGACCTCGAACTCGACCTTGCCGCGCAGGCTCGTGACCACCGGCGGCAGGTCGCAGATCCGGACCACCGGCGTCTGCTCACCGGTCAGCGCGGACCGGCGCACCGCCGACGCCGCGGCGGACTCCGCGGCCGCGATCGCGAACCTTGCCGACACCCCGGAACGGGCGTCCACCGCGGGCGACGCGCGCACCAGCCGGGTGAACCGCGCGATGACCTCGACCAGGTGGCCGGGCAGCGCCGCACCCGGGTCGGAGCCGTCGGCGGTGATCAGCGCCTCCTGGCGGATCAGTGCCAGTTCGTCGGACAGGGACTGCGGGTAGTGGGTGCGGATCTCGGCGCCGAACCTGTCCTTCAGCGGCGTGATGATCCGGCCGCGGCTGGTGTAGTCCTCCGGGTTGGCGCTCGCCACCAGGATCAGGTCAAGCGGCAGCCGCAGCGCATAGCCGCGTACCGCGATGTCCCGCTCCTCCAGCACGTTCAGCAGCGACACCTGGATGCGCTCGGCCAGGTCGGGAAGCTCGTTCAGGCAGAAGATGCCGCGGTTGGTGCGGGGGACGAGGCCGAAGTGGATCGTCTCGGCGTCCCCCAGGGTGCGGCCCTCGGCCACCTTCACCGGGTCCACGTCGCCGATCAGGTCGCCGACGCTGGTGTCCGGGGTGGCCAGTTTCTCGCCGTAGCGCTCGCTGCGGTGCCGCCAGGTCACCGGCAGCTCGTCCCCCTGCTCCGCGGCGAGCCGGCGGCAGCGGGCGCACACCGGCTGGTAGGGGTGGTCGTTGATCTCGCACCCGTCGACCGCGGGCGTCCACTCGTCAAGCAGTGTGGGCAGGGTCCTGATCAGGCGCGTCTTTCCCTGGCCGCGCTCACCGAGCAGCATCGTGTCGTGCCCGGCGAGCAGTGCCCGCTCCAGTTGCGGCAGCACCGTCTGGTCGAACCCGATGATCCCGGCAAACCGGTGCTCGCCCGCGCGCATCGCCGCCAGCAGGTTGCGGCGGATCTCCTCTTTGACGGTCTCGTAGGCGTGTCCGCTGGCGCGCAGTTCGCCCACGGTCGCGATGCTGGGGCGGGGGGCTGCGGGAGCGGCGGCGTGTGTCTGATTGTCTGAGTGCACCATTCGACATTATGTCCACCCGGGCGGGGCTGGCACCGGCCCGGTCAGCCGGCGGCACGACTGCGCGGGAGAGGCGAGCGAGATGGGATCTGAGGATCCGGTGCTGGCGATCGACATCGGCGGCACCAAGGTTGCCGCCGGTGTGGTCGAGCCCGGCGGGCGGCTGGCGTCCTGGGCGCAGACGGAGACGCCCCGCGGGCTGGAGGCCGAGCAACTCTGGCGGACGCTGGACGCCCTGTGCACGACGCTGCTCGCCGAGCAGGGGATAGACCCGCCTGACGGCCTCGCCGGCGTGGGGTGCGGATGCGGCGGCCCGCTGGACTGGCCGGTGGGCCGGGTCTCGCCGCTGAACATTCCCGCGTGGCGCTCGTTCCCGCTGCGCGAGCGGCTCCGGGAGCGGTTCGGCGGGATCCCGGTACGGCTACACAACGACGCCATCTGCATGGCCGTGGGCGAGCACTGGCGGGGCGCGGGCCGGGGGCGGCGCAACCTGCTCGGCATGGTGGTCTCCACCGGCGTGGGCGGCGGCCTGGTGCAGGACGGGCGGCTCATCAACGGCGCGACGGGCAACGCCGGGCATATCGGGCATGTGGTAGTGGATCCGACCGGGCCGTTCTGCGTGTGCGGCGGGCGCGGCTGCCTGGAGGCCATCGCCCGGGGGCCCGCCCTGGTCGCCTGGGCGCAGGGTGAGGGCTGGCGCCCGGACCAGGCGCTTGCAACCGCCAAGGACCTCGCCGACGACGCGGCGCAGGGCCATCCGATCGGGCTCGCCGCCATGCGCCGGGCCGGCGGGGCGCTTGGCATCGCCATCGCCTCCGCGGTCCAACTGTGCGACGTGGAGGTGGTCTCGATCGGCGGCGGCCTTGCCCAGGCCGGGCCGCTGCTGTTTGATCCGCTGGAGGAGGCGCTGCGCACCCACGCGGGGCTCGACTACGCCAGGGACGTGCCCGTGGTGGCCGCCACGCTGGGCCAGAGCGCGGGGCTGATCGGGGCCGCGGCGCTGATCTTCGCGTCCGACCGGTACTGGGCCGGCGATTGACCGCGGGCCGCGCGCGATGAAGCCACGGCCCATGGATGCGACACTGCTCGCATGACGACCATCCCACGGGTCCGCCCCGATGACGTGGCCGCGGCCAGGAAACTGCTGCGTGGAATCGTCTCGCCGACCCCGGTGCTGCATTCCCGGGTGCTGTCCGACCGGTTGTCCGGCCCGGTGTTCCTGAAGTGCGAGAACCTGCAGCGGACCGGCTCGTTCAAGACGCGCGGCGCCTACGTTCGGATCAGCAGGCTGACCGAGGCAGAGCGGGACCGCGGTGTGGTGGCCGCGAGCGCGGGCAACCACGCCCAGGGCGTTGCCTTCGCCGCCGCGGTGCTCGGGGCGCGGGCCACCGTGGTCATGCCGGAGGGCGCGCCGCTGCCCAAGGTCGAGGCCACCAGAGGCTACGGCGCCGAGGTCATCCTGCAGGGCGAGACGATCGATGATTCGCTCGGCGTGGCCCTGGCGTACGCGCAGGAGCGGGGGTCGGTGTTCATCCACCCGTTCGATCACCCGGACGTGGTGGCCGGCCAGGGAACCGTCGGCCTGGAGATCTTGGAGCAGTGCCCGGAGGTGCGCACGATCGTGGTGCCGGTGGGTGGCGGGGGACTGGCGTCCGGGATCGCGGTGGTGGCGAGCGACGCCGACCCGCCGGTGCGGGTGGTGGGGGTTCAGGCGGAGGCGGTCGCCCCGCTGCCCGCCTCACTGGCGGCAGGCCATCCGGTGCGGATCGACCCGGGAGCCACGATGGCGGACGGCATCGCGGTGGCCAAGCCGGGCGAGATCTGCTGTGACATCTTCGGGGCCCTGGGGGTCACGGTGGTGACGGTGACCGAGGAAACGCTGTCCACGGGGCTGCTGCTGTGCCTGGAGCGGGCCAAGCAACTGGTGGAGCCCGCCGGGGCCGCCGGGGTGGCCGCGATGCTCGAGCACCCGGAGGCGATCGAGACGCCGGCCGTCGCGGTGCTGTCCGGCGGCAACATAGATCCGCTGCTGCTGGCCAAGGTGCTGCGGCACGGCCTGGCCGCGGCCGGGCGGTACCTGATCTTCCGGTGCCAGCTTCCCGATCGCCCCGGCGCGCTCGCCACGCTGCTCGCCGAGGTGGCCGCGCTCGGCGCGAACGTGCTCGACGTCTCGCACGAGCGGGTGGCGCCGCGGCTGCTGGTGGATGAGGCCGAGGTGCTGCTGCAGGTGGAGACGCGCGGCGCCAGCCACTGCGATGCGGTCATGACCGGTCTGCGCCGGGCCGGCTACACGCTCAAATTCATCTGAACGCCCCCCGTGGCCGGTCCCGCCCAAGCAGCCCAGCCCGTGGCCGGCCCGCAGGGCCAAGGCCCCGTGACGAAGGAACGGGGCCTTGAGCCATCGGGGGGTTCCAGGGGGGTCGCTCCCCCAGGCCAGCACCTTGAGCCATCGGGGGGTTCCGGGGGGTCGCTCCCCCGGGCCAGCACCTCAGAGGTTGCCGCGGCGGGCCTGTTCCCGCTCGATCGCCTCGAACAGTGCCTTGAAATTGCCCTTGCCGAAACCCTCCGAGCCGTGCCGCTCGATCAGTTCGAAGAACACCGTCGGCCGGTCCTGTACCGGCTTGGTGAACACCTGCAGCAGGTAGCCGTCCTCGTCCCGGTCGGCGAGTATCTTCTCGGCGGCCAGTTCGGCGAGTGGCACCCGGGTCTCGCCCACCCAGCCGCCGAGTTGCTCGTAGTAGGTGTCCGGGGTGTCCAGGAACTCGACCCCGGCGGCCTTCATGGCGCGCACCGTGGCCACGATGTCGTCGGTGGCCAGCGCGATGTGCTGCACCCCCGGGCCACCGTAGAACTCCAGGTACTCGTCGATCTGCGACTTCTTCTTGCCCGGCGCGGGCTCGTTGATCGGGAACTTGACCTTGCGCGAGCCGTCCGCGACCACCTTGCTCATCAGCGCCGAGTACTCGGTGGCGATGTCGTCGCCGACGAACTCCTTCATGTTCGTGAAGCCCATGACGCGGTGGTAGTAGCCGACCCACTCGTCCATGTGGCCGAGTTCCACGTTGCCCACGCAGTGGTCGATCTCAGTGAAGAAGGGCTTGGCGGCCGGTTCCACCAGCGGGTTGGCCGGCACATAGCCGGGCAGGTACGGGCCCGAATAGTTGGACCGCTCCACCAGCGTGTGGGTGGTGTCCCCGTAGGCGGCGATCGTGGCCAGCACCACCTTGCCGTGCTCGTCCTCGGCCGTGTGCGGTTCGGCGATGGGCCGGGCCCCCCGGGCGACCGCGTAGCCGAAGGCCTCCTCCGCGGACAGGACGCCGATCGACAAGTCGGTCACGCCGTCGCCGTGCGCGGCCACGTGCGCGCCGAGTGCGGTGCCCGCCCGGACCGGGCCGCGCAGCACGAACCGTGCCTGGCCCGACGTCAGCACGTAGGCGGCCTCGTCCCGGCAGCCCGTCTCCGGGCCACGGTAGGCGACGCAGCGCATGCCGAAAGCGCTGGAGTAGTAGTGGGCGGCCTGACGGGCGTTGCCCACCGCGAAGACCACGGCGTCCATCCCGGTGACATGGAAACCATCCGCGGTGCCGGGGTGATCGTGCCAGCCGTTGCTCGCCATGGTCGGCTCCCTTCGCGCCAGCCGGTCCGCGCGCCTCTGCGTGGCCGGCCCGTTGAAGGCAGCATGCGGAGGTCCATGCATGATGCGCAAGGGTTTGGTCCAGCACTGATCATTTTGTATATTCGATTCCGGGAGCCATGCGGAAAACTGCACAGCCTGCCTGCATCGAGAGGGCCGCCGTGATCGACGAGCTTGACGCGCGCTTGATCGAGTTGCTCGCGGCGGAGCCGCGGGTCGGGGTGCTTGAGGCGTCCCGGCGGCTCGGTGTGGCCCGCGGCACCGTGCAGGCAAGGCTCGACCGGCTGCAGGCCAGGGGCGTGGTGACCGGCTACGGGCCGGACATCGACCCGGCCGCGCTCGACCACGCGGTGACCGCGTTCGTGACGCTGGAGATCAGGCAGGCCGGCGGGCACGACCCGGTCGCGGAGCGGCTGGCGGCCATCCCCGAGGTGCTCGAGGTGCACACGATCACCGGGGCCGGGGACATGCTGTGCCGCGTGGTCGCCCGCACCAACGCGGACCTCCAGCGGGTGATCGACGCCATCGTCGGCGTGGCCGGGGTGGTACGGGCCTCGACGGTGATCGCGCTTGCCACGCCGGTGCCCTACCGGGTGCTGCCACTGGTGCGCACGGTCGCCCGCCCCGCCCACTAATCGAGGCGTTCCAGCCTGGCGGCATCCGACGCGGTAGCCGCGTACCGACGTTGGCGAGCTGGGCGGCCTCTTCCCGGCGCAGACCGGGGACCCGCCGCACCCCCCAATCGGCGAGGCCCACCTCGGCCGGGCTCAGCCGGGCGCGACGGGAGCGCAGGAACGCACCCAGCTCGCGGCGCCGGTCCCGCACCGCACCGGGGGCGGGACCGGCCTGGTGATCACCGGGCGCGGAAGAAATCACGAGCCCAGATTCCCACGACGGGCTGGCCGCTTGCCAGGTAGTGCCGCTACCAGGAGCGGCAGGCGCAGGATGGTGCGCCCCGGTGCGCCCACACTGATGGCATGGCTCACACACTCAGCTCACCCGACGGCACCACGATCGCCTACGACTCACGCGGCGAAGGGCCGGCCCTGATCCTGGTCGACGGGGCGCTGACCGTCCAGTCGTCCGGCACCGGGGAGCTGGCCACGCTGCTCGCGCCGCACTTCACGGTCTACGGCTTTGATCGCCGTGGCCGCGGCAAGAGCGGGGACACGCTGCCCTACGCGGTGGACCGGGAGATCGACGACATCGAGGCAGTGATCGACCGTGCCGGTGGGTCGGCGTTTCTTTACGGGCACTCCTCCGGCGGGCCCCTGGCCATGCGGGCGGCCATCAGGCTCGGCAGCAAGGTCGGCAAGATCGCCATGTACGAGCCGCCCTACAACAACGACCCCGGCGCGCAGGAGTCCTGGAGCCGGTACCTCAGGCAGCTCAAGGTGGCGCTGGCCGAAGGCCGCCGGGGCGACGCGGTGGCCCTGTTCATGCGGTTTGTCGGCACACCCGCCGAACGGGTCGACGGCATGCGCCGCGCGCCGTTCTGGCCGGGCATGGAAGCCGTCGCGCCGACGCTGGCCTACGACCACGCCGCGATCCTGGGCGAGCCCTGGTCGGTGCCGGCCGACCTGGCCGCGCGCGTCCGCGTGCCCGCCCTGGTGATCTCGGGCGACGCGGGCCTTACGTTCATGCCCGACGCGGCGCGAGCACTGAGCCGGGCGATCCCGCAGGGCCGGCTGCGGATGCTGGCGGGTCAGACGCATGACGTGCAGCCTGGCGTGCTCGCCCCGGTCCTGGTGGAGTTCTTCGCCTCATGAGCCAATGCCGTGGGCGGGGGCCGTGAGCCGCCGAGCTATCCGGCCGCGCCGGGCTGCGCGGCACCGCTGAGGCCGCAGGCGATGTCGAGCACCACGGAGCGCAGTTTCTCCGGGTCGTCGGCGCGGTCGGCGTAGAACATGCAGCCGAAGCTCACGCTGGCCAGCGCTACCCCGGCGCGGACCTGGCTCTCCAGCGATGGGTTCTCCTCGGTGAGCAGGCCGACCAGGGCATCCATCCGCTCACGGAACAGTTCGCTGCGGTTCTTGGCGTGCGCCAGGCTGTTGACCGAGGCCTGGTTGTGCTGGAGCATCCGGAACACAGCGGCGCCCTCGGCCACGATGCGGTAGTAGCGGTTCAGCACCTGGCCGCGGGATTCGGGTGTACGGGGCTGCGTCCTGCCCCAGGCGATCAGTTCATCCATCTGGCCGAAGTAGTCCTCGACCAGGCTGGCCACGATGTCTTCCTTGGACTTGAAGTGGTAGTACAGCGCGGCCTTGGTGACGTCGAGCCGCTCGGCGATCTCCCGCAGCGAGGTCTTGTCGTAGCCCTGCTCGGCGAACAGTTCCAGAGCGACCGTCTGGATCCGCTGCCTGGTGTCGTGGCGGGCGTGCGCCTGGCTGGTCTCGGTCATCGGATGCCGCGCCTCCCGCCTTCCCTCTGGGCCGTTCGCTGAGCTGGCCTGGTTCCCGCCGTGGACCGATCGAAACTTACTTGACGACCGGTTAGTTCACGATTTATGGTATGAGCATACGGCCAAACTAACCGGTCGGCAAGTTAGTGGCGCGGAATCTGAGCGCGTCGTCCGGTGTGGCGGTCCACGGGGACCAGCGACGGGCCGCGGAGACGTAGGGACGGGCCGGGGAACAGCGACGGGCCGGGAACGGCCAGAGGAAGGAGCGCGGCATGGCGGAGGCGAAGGCCGCTGCAGCGCCCATCGGGGGAGACGAGAGTCCGGGCGTGCGGCGGGAGGTGCTCATCATCCTCCCCGGGCTGCTGCTCGCGATCATGCTGGCCATGCTGGACCAGCTGGTCGTCTCCACCGCGCTGCCCAGGATCGTGGGTGACCTCGGGGGCGTCACCCATCTGTCCTGGGTGGTGACCTCCTACGTGCTGGCCTCGACGGTGACCACGCCGCTGTACGGCAAGCTGGGCGACATGTACGGCCGCAAGCGCTGGCTGATGATCGCGATCGTCATCTTCTTGGCCGGCTCGGCACTGTCCGGCCTCTCGCACTCGATGGACCAGCTCATCGCGTTCCGCGCGCTGCAGGGCCTCGGCGCGGGCGGGCTGCTCACCGGCGCCATCGCGACCATCGGCGACCTGGTGTCACCACGCGAGCGGGGCCAGTACATGGGTTACATCATGGGCGTGATGACCCTGGCCATGATCGCCGGGCCACTGGTCGGCGGCTACATCACCGACAACTTCAGCTGGCGGTGGATCTTCTACATCAACATGCCCATCGGCGGCGCCGCCCTGCTGTACCTGGCCGCGACGATGCACCTGCCCCGGCGGCGTGCCCAGCACAAGATCGATTACGCCGGGGCGGTGACCCTCGCCATCGCCGCCACCTCGATCATCCTGATGACCACCTGGGGCGGCACCCAGTACGCGTGGGGTTCGGTGCAGGTCATCGGGCTCGCTCTGCTCGCGCTCGTCGCCACCGCGGCGTTCCTTTACATCGAGAGGCGCGCGCCCGAGCCGGTCCTGCCGCTGAACGTGTTCCGCAACCGCAACTTCTCCGTCGCCATCGCGATGAGCTTCCTGCTCGGCCTGGTGCTGTTCGGCGCGCTGACGTTCCTGCCGCTGTACCAGCAGACCGTGCAGCACCTGTCGGCCACGGAAAGCGGCCTGATGCTGATCCCGATGATGCTCGGCTCCACGGTGACGGCACTGATCTCGGGCCAGGTCACGACCAAGACCGGCCGGTACAAGGCGCTGCCGATCATCGGCGCGGGGGTAATGACGTTCGGGCTGTACATGCTGACCGGGATCGGCCTGCACACCAGCCTGGTCACCATCGGGATCTACTTCGCCGTGATCGGGCTCGGCATGGGCTTCCTGATGCAGATCACCACGCTCGTGGCGCAGAACAGCGTGGCCCCGCGGGAGATGGGCGTGGCCAGCAGTTCGCGTACGTTCTTCCAGCAGATCGGCGGGTCGCTCGGGGTGGCGGCGTTCGGCGCGGTGTTCGCCCGGCGGCTGGTCGAATCGCTGGCGGCGCACCTGCCCGGCGCGCACCCGAACGTGAAGGGCGCTCAACTCGACCCGGCCACCGTGAACCATCTGCCGGCGCTGGTGCGCGCCGACTTCTTCGTGGCGATCACGCACGCGGTCACCGGGGTGTTCTGGCTGGTCGTGCCGGCCGCCGCGATCGTGTTCCTGCTCGCCTGGCTGATCAAGGAAGTCCCGTTGCGCGGCCGCGCGCCCGTGGCGGAGCAGCCCGTGGAGAAGGAACTGGTGAGCTGACCCCACTGCGCTCCTTGCGCCGGCCCCTGCAACCTGAGGCGGGGGCCGGCGCATCTGTCTGGGCTAAGCGGGCACGCCGGCCGGCTTGCGGGCGGCCGCCATCAAGGGCGGGTCCGGGCTCCTGTCAGACCCCGGCGTACGGGACCGCCTCGAGGATCTCGACCGTGGCGGCGCGACCGTTCGGCAAGTTGTAAGTGGCTGTCTCGCCGACCTTCTTGCCCGAGATAGCGCTGCCCAGCGGGGAGCGTGGGGAGTACACGTCGATGGGCGCGCCGCTTTCCTCGCGCGAGGCGAGCAGGAAGGTGACCTCGTCCTCGTCGCCGGCGAACCGGATCGTTACGGTCATGCCGGGGCCCACGACGCCCTCGGTCCGGGGCGGGTCGCCGACCCGGGAGGTCTCCAGGATGTGCTGGATCTGCCGGATCCGGGCCTCCTGTTTGCCCTGCTCCTCCTTCGCGGCGTGGTAGCCGCCGTTCTCCCGCAGGTCGCCTTCGTCTCTAGCGGCTTCGATCTTCTTCGCGATCTCTACACGCGCGGGGCCGGCCAGATAGTCGAGCTCCGCCTTCAGCCGGTCATGTGCTTCCTGGGTGAGCCAGGTGACATCCTCGCGTGTCTCGGTCACGGGTACTCCTTGCCTGCATTGCGAACGGGTGAGGTCCGCCGGAGCCAACGCGGCCCCATGGGGGTATTCGGGGCCTATGCGGCCCTCGGGGTAACTCTCCGAGGTTACAAGGGTGCGGGGTATTACCGCGCCAGTCAATAACCTGCCGGGAGCAAGCACGGGAATAAGTTCGCCTATCCGGGGTGCTGTCGTGCAGGATAATGTCCCGGCGCCGTGCCCGCTAGTGCCGCAGAGCCTGGCCAGCGGCGTCCTGACCGCGCCCGTTATTCCCACCACCGGGGGAATTTGCTGTGCCTGCTTCACACACCAACGCCGCTGGCCGGGCGACGCCCGGCGCGCCCGCTGCCACCCCAGGCTCGCCGGGGGAGGGCCTGCCGGACGCGGGACTGCGCCTGCTGGCGGTGCATGCGCACCCGGACGACGAGTCCAGCAAAGGCGCAGCGACAATGGTGCGC
>Ga0207664_10000574_pt1 | contig 25787 bp, 22 predicted proteins | sample LARL83metaG_FD_184349 | JGI IMG/M metagenome (GOLD analysis project Ga0207664, IMG submission 184349) | Corn, switchgrass and miscanthus rhizosphere microbial communities from Kellogg Biological Station, Michigan, USA - LAR L8-3 metaG... | ecosystem: Host-associated > Plants > Roots >... | reverse complement strand
GCCCACGTTGTAGGTCCGGCCCTCGACCTCTGAACCGCCGGTCACGGCGCGGGCGAGCACGAAGCCGACGTCGCGCACCCAGCCGATCACCGCCGGCCAGTCGGCCGTCTCCTTCGCGACCAGCACCGGCCCGCCGTCCTCGATGCGCTGGAGGTAGGCGGCGACCCGCAGGGTCGGGTCGCCTGGCCCGATCACGATCGGCGGGCGCACCGCGACCCAGGGCACCTCGCTCTGGCGAACGAGCAGGGTCTCGCACCAGCGCTTGCCGTTCGCGTAGTCGAGGTCCTCCTCGGGCAGCATCCCCTCCTGGACCGTGAACTCCTCCTCCCGCGCCGGGCGGCCGTCGAGCTGCGGGTAGACACTGCCGGTCGAGGTCAGGACGTAGCGCGCGCCGCGCAGGTGGCGCAGCACGGCGGCGACGTGCCGGCCCTGGTACGCGACCATGTCCAGCACGACGTCGGGCTGCACCTCGTCAAGGGTGTGGGCCAGCGCGTCCTCGTCACCGCGGTCGAGCACACGGTGGCTGGTGAACGTGCCGTAGGGCTTCTCCGACCGGCTGGTGGCGATGACCTCCACCCCGCGGCGCATCAGCTCCTTGCAGGCGGCGGTGCCGATGAAGCCGGCGCCGCCGATGACCAGGCAGCGCGTCACAGGTCGCGGGCCTCGAAGGTCACCTCGACATTGTCCAGACTCTCGAGCCGCCGGCTCATCTCTTCGGCCAGGACCACCGAGCGATGGTGGCCGCCGGTGCAACCGAAGGCGACCGTCAGGTCGTCCCGCTGGTAGAGCGGGACCACCCAGCGCAGGACGCTCTCGAGGCGTTCCATGAGCTCCCCCGCCGCCGGCTGGGAGAGCACGTACTCGCGCACCTCAGAGGCGCGCCCGTCGAGCGGCCGCAGCTCCTCGACCCAGTACGGGTTGTCGAGAAAGCGGACGTCGATCACCCAGGTCGCCTCGGGCGGAATGCCGTTCTTGTAGCCGAAGGCGAGGCAGCGGACCAGGCGCTTCTCGCGCGGGCGGACGCGCTCGGCCAGGCCGGCCGCCTCGTCCAGCGAAATCCTGTGATGGGCTCGAGCGTGGCTGCCTCCAGGCTCGCCGTCGTCGGCGCCGACATGGACGAGCAGGTACTTGATGCTCTCGCGATCCAGGGCGCGCAGATGCTCGGCGGAGCCACTGCCAAGAACCTCGACTTCCAGTCCGGCAGCGCGGAAGAACGGCGCCGCGGCTTCCGCGTCCGGCCCCCCGAGCTCGACGCGCTTGATCACAACAGCTCCTTCAGGCGCAGGGCCAGCTTCTCCGAGAGCCCCGCCGCCACGATGGCGTCGATCGAGGCCTCCTTGATGCCCTGCACCGACCCGAACGTACGCAGGAGCATCCGCTTCCGCGCCGGACCGATGCCCTCCACCGAGTCGAGCGGCGAGCTGAGCGCCTTGCGCGACCGCACCTTGCGGTGGTGCGTGATCGCGAAGCGGTGCGCCTCGTCGCGGACGCGCTGGACGAGGAACATCCCGGGTGAGTTGTGCTCCTGAACTATCGGGTCGACGCGGTCCGGCGCGAACAGCTCCTCCCGCTGCTTGGCCAGCCCGAAGGTCGGGATGTCGACGAACCCGAGCTGCTCCAGCACCTCGAGCGCCGCGCTCAGCTGGCCGCGGCCGCCGTCGATGAGGATCAGGTCGGGCAGCGACGAGAAGGAGCGGTCGGCGACCTCCTCAGAGTCCTCGCGGCGCAGCGCCTGCTCCAGCCGGCCGAAGCGCCGCTTCAGCACCTCCTGCAGCATCGCGAAGTCGTTCGGGCCCTGCACCGCCCGGATCCGGAAGTGGCGGTAGTGCTCCGGACGCGGGCGGCCGTCCTCGAACACGACCATCGAGCCCACCGCCGACTCGCCCTGGATGTTGGAGATGTCGTAGCACTCGATCCGCCGCGGCGGCGCCGGCAGCTCGAGCGCCTCCGCCAGCGTCGCCAGCATCGGCTCGGTGCGGCTGCGGTCGTAGTCGGCCTGGATCCGCAGCTGGGTCAGCTCTTCAGTCGCGGTCTCGCCCAGCTGGCGCACCAGCGCCTTCTTGCGGCCGCGCTGCGGCACCTCGAGCGCGACCGGGCCGCCGCGCCGGCCGGCCAGGTATTCGCCGACGAGCTCCGGCTCGGCGATCGGCCCCGGCAGCACGATGGACCGCGGCACATGCGTCGCGCTGGCGTAGTACTGCAGCACGAAGCCGCGCAGGAGCTCCTCCTCCGTGGCGTCCAGCGTGCCCTCGAGCGAGTGGCCGTCGTGGCCGACCATCTTGCCCTGGCGGACGTAGGTGACCTCGACGAAGACCTCCGATCCGGAGCGCGCATACGCGATCAGGTCCTGGTCGTCGCGGCTGTGCGTCAGCACCTTCTGGCGGTCGGCGATCTTCTCGATGGCCGCCAGGCGATCGCGGTAGCGCGCGGCGTTCTCGAAGTCGAGGCGCACCGCCGCCTCGCTCATCTGCGTCCGCAGCTGCCGCGTCAGCACGTCCGACCGCCCCTCCATGAAGAGAGCGACCTCGTCGATCCGCTGGTGGTACTCCTGCTGGGAGATGCGCCCTTCGCAGGGTCCCGGGCAGCGCCGGATGTGGAAGTCCAGGCAGACCTTGCCCTGCTTGAAGACCTCGTCGGAGCAGGTCCGGAAGGGCAGCAGCTGACGCAGGCTCTTGACCGTGCTGCGCAGCGACTGCGCGCTCGTGTAGGGCCCGAAATAGAGCGCGCCGTCCTCGGCGATCCGGCGCGTGTAGTGGACGCGCGGGTACTCCTCCGGCACCGGCAGCTTCAGGTAGAGGTAGTTCTTGTCGTCCTTCAGCCGGATGTTGAACCGCGGCTTGTAGTGCTTGATGAGGCTGTTCTCGAGGACGAGCGCCTCCACCTCGTTGGCCGTCCGTACGAACTCGAAGTCGTAGACACGGCGGACCAGGTCGGCGGTGCGCGCGGGCTGCGCCGAGGTGAAGTAGGAGCGCAGGCGGTCGCGCAGCCGCAGCGCCTTGCCGACGTAGATCACCTGCGCGCGCCGGTCGCGCAGCAGGTAGACACCGGGCGAGTCGGGCACCGCCCGCAGACGCCGCCGGATCAGATCGGAGTCCATCTTTCCTCGGCCGAGAATAGACTCACCCCGATGTCAGAGCCCTTCCCGGTACCGCCGTCCCCGGCCCCGGCTGCGGGGCAGCCGACCGGCGGCGCGGTCCTCGCGGTGCCGCCCACCAACAGCCTTGCGATCGTCAGCCTGGTCGCCGGGATCGCCGGCTACGTCATCCCGCACCCGTTCATCGCCGGCATCGTCGCCATCATCACGGGGCACATGGCGCGGTCGCAGATCCGGCGGACGGGTGAGGGCGGCTCAGGACTGGCGCTGGCAGGTCTGATCCTGGGCTACGTCCACCTTGCCCTGTCCATCCTGCTCGTGGCGGTCGTGCTTCTCCTGCTTGCCGTCGCCTGGAATCACTACAGCTTCTGATCAGCCGCTGAACTTCGCGGTCACGTAGTCGATCCAGGCGCGGGCGTTCAGACCCTCACCCGTGATCCGCTCCAGCAGCTCGCCCGGGGTGAGCTTCCGCCCGTGGCTGTGGACGTTGACGCGCAGCCAGTCGAGCAGCGGCGCGAACTCGCCGCGGGAGATCTGCTCGTCGAGGTCCGGCAGGTCGCGGCGGATGACCTCCATCAGCTGCGCCCCGATCACGTTGCCGAGCGTGTAGCTCGGGAAGCCGCCGAAGCTGAACCCGGACCAGTGGATGTCCTGGAGCGGGCCCTCGGCCACCGTCGCCGGCACCACGCCCAGGTACTCCTGCGCCAGCTCGCTCCAGGCGTCGGGGACGTCGGCGGCGGCCAGATCGCCGTCGAGCATCAGGTTCTCGAGCTCGAAGCGAAGCATGATGTGCAGGTTGTAGGTGACCTCGTCGGCGTCAACCCGGATCAGGCTCGGCCGCACCACGTTGACCGCGCGGTACCAGGAGTCCGGCTCGAGGTCGCCGTAGAGGTCCGGGAACTGCTTGCGTAGGCGCGGAACGATCCACTCCGCGAAGGGGCGGCTGCGGGCCACCAGGTTCTCCCAGAGCCGCGACTGCGACTCGTGGAAGCCGGAGGTGGCGCCGTAGCCGAGCGGAGTGCCGTCGAGTGACGGGGCGACGCCCTGGTTGTAGAGGCCGTGGCCCGTCTCGTGGATCGAGCTGAAGAGCGTGTGCCCGAAGCCCTGGGTGGTCCGCGTGGTGATCCTCACGTCGCCGACCGAGAACATCGTGCAGAAGGGGTGCGCCGACAGGTCCTGTCTGCCCCGCTGCGGGTCGAACCCGAGAGCCACGCAGGTGTCGTAGGCGAACTGCACCTGGCTGTCCTCCGGGACGGGCCGGTGCAGGAGCTCCTCGCTCGCCTCGGGGCTGGCCAGGCGCGCTGCCAGGGGCACCACGGTTTCCCTGAGCTGCGCGAACAGCCGCTCCAGATCCGCCGCCGTCAGCCCGGGCTCGTTGCTGTGAACCAGCGCGTCATAGCGCTTGGTTTCCCAGCCCAGCGCGTCTGCCACCTCGCCGTGCAGCCGGACGTTGGTCGCAAGCGCGGGGGCGAATGCCGACCAGTCGTTCTCGCGGCGCGCCTTGATCCAGACCGGCCGCGCCGTAGCACTTGCTTGGGCCAGCTCCGCAACCAGGTCGGCCGGCAGGCGCGTGGCCTCCTCGTAGTCGCGGCGGGCGACGCGGGCCAGGCTGCGGTCGTCGGACTCGTAGGGCTCGCCGGCGGTCGCCTCCTCGGCCTGCGCGATCAGCTCGCCGGTCGATTCGGCTGAGAACATCTCGTGCGCCAGGCGCGAAAGAGTGGACAGCTGCCGGGCGCGCCCCGGCACGCCGCCAGCCGGCATGTAGGTCTCCTGGTCCCAGGCCAGCACGCCGGCGGCGTGGTGCAGGTCGGTGACCTTCGTGAGCAGCTCCCTGAGCTCGGTGATCGGGCTGATCCTCGTTTCCACGAATGCGGACATTACCTGTTATCCACATAGAGACTCTGCAAGGAGCGACCGATCTCGCCTCGGTGGTCGAAGAGCGTCGACTGCGCGAGCCCGTAGCCGGGCCCGATCTCGGTCCGCGAATCCATTGCCACCCACTCGCCGATGGGCTGCCGCAGCAGGTGGATGGTCAGGTCCGGGTTGATGAACACGTGCTTGGTCCAGTCGAGAACGCTGCTGATGCCGTTGCCGAAGTCCGCTGCGGCGGCGACACGCTGCAGGGGCGAGGGCTCCTCACCGGCGACGACCGGCAGCTTGAGCCGCACCCACATGCTCGCCGGGCCGGGCGCAAAGGGATCGCCGAAGATCGCGCGGAGCTCGACGCCCAGCGTGAAATACGCGTGAAGGTCGGGGAAGACATTCCCGGCCTCGATGCCCTCGGGGCCGGGCGGCGCCGGCTCGGCGGGCGTGTCCACCCCCAGGTCCGCCCGCCGGACCCGCAGGGCACGAGCCCGCGCCAGCTCGATCCCATCGCTGGTGACGGTGGCGCCGACCAACTGCACGCGGCGCCCGGGCCGCTCCACGTGGCCGGCGATCGCCAGTGGCGTCACCGTGACGGGTTTCAGCAGCTCGACGGTGATCCGAACCACGTCCATTCCCTCACCGCCTTCGACCGATTCCAGGGCGCGCGCCAGGAGCATCGCCACCGGCCCGCCGTGCAGCGCGTTCGGGTCCCACGGCCCGATCGCCGCCTGGGTGGGGACGAAGCGGTCGCCGGCACGCTCGAAGATCGCTTCGGTCATGCTCGGCGAGAGCTCGCGCCCCCTCCGGCTCGGCTACGCCGAGCCACCTCCCCGTCAAGCGGGGAGGAGACCTTCTTGCCCTTGCGCCCGCTCCCGTTGGAAGAGGTGGCCTTGGACGCTCCGTTCGAGGAAGTCTTCTTCCTGCCCAGGATTGGCTTGAGGTACTGGCCCGTGTAGCTCCTCGGGTTCGCCGCCACCTCCTCGGGGGTGCCTTCGGCCACCAGGTCGCCGCCGCCGTCGCCGCCCTCGGGGCCCAGGTCGATCAGCCAGTCGGCCGTCTTGAGGACATCGAGGTTGTGCTCGATGACGACCACGGTGTTGCCCTGGTCGACCAGCCGGTGCAGCACCTGCAGCAGCCGCTCGACATCCGCGTAGTGCAGGCCTGTCGTCGGCTCGTCGAGCACGTACAGCGTGCGGCCGGTGTCGCGCCGCGACAGCTCTGTCGAGAGCTTCACGCGCTGCGCCTCGCCGCCCGACAGCTGGGTCGCCGGCTGGCCCAGCCGGATGTAGCCGAGGCCGACGTCGTGCAGCGTCCGCAGCTTGGTGCGGATCTTGGGAACGTTCTCGAAGACGCCGACCGCCTCGTCCACGGTCATGTCGAGGACGTCGGCGATCGAGTAGCCGCGGAAGCGCACCTCCAGCGTCTCGCGGTTGTAACGGGCGCCGTGGCAGACCTCGCAGGGCACGTAGACGTCCGGCAGGAAGTGCATCTCGATCTGGATGATCCCGTCGCCCTGGCAGGCCTCGCAGCGGCCGCCGCGCACGTTGAAGGAGAACCGACCGGTCTTGTAGCCGCGCATCTTCGCCTCCGGAAGCGACGCGAAGAGGTCGCGCACGTGCGTGAACATGCCCGTATAGGTCGCGGGGTTGGAGCGCGGGGTCCGGCCGATCGGCGACTGGTCGACGTCGATCACCTTGTCCACGTGCTGCAGGCCGTCGACGGCCTCGTGCGGTCCGGGCTTCTCGCGGGCGCGGAAGAAGTGCTGGGCCAGCTTGCGACTGAGGATGTCGGTGACCAGCGACGACTTGCCCGAGCCGCTCACGCCGCAGACGCCGATGAAGCAGCCGAGCGGGAAGGCGACGTCGATGTCCTTCAGGTTGTTGGCGGCCGCCCCGCGCACGACCAGCTTCTTGCCGGAGCCGGGGCGACGCTCGGGCGGCATCGGGATCGCGCGCTCGCCGCGCAGGTACATTGCCGTGAGCGAGGTGGGATGGTTGAGCACCTCTTCCACCGGGCCGGTCGCGATGATCTCGCCGCCATGCTCGCCGGCTCCGGGGCCGATGTCGACCATCCAGTCGGCTGCCCGGATCGTGTCCTCGTCGTGCTCGACCACGATCAGGGTGTTGCCGAGGTCGCGCAGCTGGACGAGCGTGTTGATCAGGCGCCGGTTGTCGCGCTGGTGGAGCCCGATCGAGGGCTCGTCGAGGATGTAGAGGACTCCCATCAGCTTCGAGCCGATCTGCGTCGCCAGGCGGATGCGCTGCGACTCGCCGCCGCTGAGGGTCGTCGCCGACCGGTCCAGAGTCAGGTACTCCAGGCCGACGTCGATCATGAACTGCAGCCGCTCGCGGATCTCCTTCAGGATCCCGCGGCCGATCAGCTGCTCCCTCTCGCTCAGCCGGAGCTCGTCGACGAACCGCATCGCGGCCGCGACCGAGAGCATGCAGTACTCGGCGATGTTCCGATCGCCCACCATGACCGCCAGCGATTCCGGCTTCAGTCGCCGGCCCTTGCAGGCGGGGCACGGCTTCTGGGTCATGAACTTCTCGAGCTCCTCTTTGACGAACTCGCTCTCGGTCTCGCTGTAGCGGCGCTGCAGGTTCGTGATCACGCCGTCGAAGGGCGCCCGGTAGAAACGCGCGACGTCGTACTGGTTCATGTAGGTGAACTTGATGGGCTTGCCGCGGGTGCCGTGCAGGAGCACGTCGCGCTCCTTGGCGGTCAGCTTCCGCACCGGCTTGTCCATGTCGATCCCGAAGGTGCGGCAGACCGACTCCAGCAGCTCGGGATAGAAGAACGACGACTTCGCCCAGGGCTGGATGGCGCCCTCGGCGAGCGACAGGTCGCCGTCCGGCATCACGAGGTCTGGGTCGATCTCCAGCCGGCTGCCCAGGCCCGTGCAGGTCGGGCAGGCGCCGTAGGGGGTGTTGAAGGAGAAGTTGCGCGGCTCCGGCTCGCTGACGCTGGTGCCGTCGTAGGGGCAGGCATAGGCCTGGTTCATCACCAGCTCGTCGCCTCCATCCACCGGGACGAAGACGACGGTGCCGCCGCCCATCCGCGTCGCCGTCTCGATCGAGTCGACCAGCCGCGTGCGCTGGTCGGGGCCGATCACGATCCGGTCCACGACGACCTCGATGTCGTGCTTCTTGTTCTTCTCGATCGGGATGTCCTCGCCCAGCTCGTAGATCTGACCGTCCACTCGCACGCGGACGAAGCCCTGCCGGCGGACGTCCTCCAGCAGCTGGTGGTACTCGCCCTTGCGGCCGCGGATGATCGGCCCGAGCACCATCAGCCGGGTTCCGCCCGGCATCTTCTCGACCTGGTCGGCCATCTGGTCGACCGTCTGCTTCGAGATCTCGCGGCCGCAGACCGGACAGTGGATGTGGCCGATGCGGGCGTAGAGGAGCCGGAGGTAGTCATAGACCTCGGTGACGGTGGCGACCGTCGAGCGCGGGTTCCTGGAGGTGCCCTTCTGGTCGATCGAGATCGCCGGCGAGAGGCCCTCGATCATGTCCAGGTCCGGCTTCTCCATCTGCCCGAGGAACTGCCGCGCGTAGGCGCTCAGCGACTCGACGTAGCGGCGCTGGCCCTCGGCGTAGATCGTGTCGAAGGCGAGGCTGGACTTCCCCGACCCGCTGAGGCCAGTGAACACGACCAGCCGGTCGCGCGGGATCTCCAGCGTGACGTTCTTCAGGTTGTGCTCGCGGGCGCCGCGAATCGTGATGCGATCGATGGGCATGGGCTAGGCCGGTGTTTGTTCCTTGGGTGGATATACCGCGAAACTTCCGGTGGCCTTGGCGACCAGCCGGTTGTCGGTCGAGCTGCGCACCTCGGCCTCGCAGACCGCCGTCCGGCGCCCGGCATGGAGGACGCGCCCGCGCGCGCGGAGCGTCTCCCCCGCCTGGGCGGCCGAGGTGATGGTGAGCTTCAGATCGAAGCTCACCTGGCGGGTGCCGTCCGGCGTCAGCGTGGCCAGCGAGCTGCCCATCGCGCTGTCCGCCAGCGCCGTGATCACGCCGCCGTGGACGATCCCGCCGAAGTTGATGAAGTCGTCCTTGCAGAAGAGCTGGACGAGCGTCGTGCCCTCCTCCGCCTCGACCATCTCGAAGCCGAACAGGCGGCTCGCGGGGGAGCTCACGGTGGTCATTCGTTTTCTGACCTGCTCTAGGGTGATGGCGTGGCCCCTCCGTCGCCGCTGCGCGGCGACACCTCCCCGCCGAGCGGGGAGGAGTCCCCACCGCCTCCGTCCTCAGCTGGCCATCTGTTGGGGATGGCGATGCATGTGCTGGTGGCGTGCGCCACCAGGTGACCCTCCTCGTCGTAGACGTCCGCCTCGCTGAAGAGCAGCGATTTGCGGATCTCCACCACCTTGCCCTCGGCGCGGACGCGGCCGTGCGTCACCGGGCGGATGAAGTTGATCTTCAGCTCGATGGTCGTGTTCGCCTCGCCCGCCGGTTGCGCGGTCATCAGCGAGATGCCCATGGCGGCGTCGGCGATCGCCGTGATGATGCCGCCCTGGACGACGCCGCCCGGGTGGTGATGCCGCTCCGAAGCCTGCAGCTCGACGACCACGCGGCCCTCGTCGACGGCGATGATCTCGGCGCCGATCAGGTCCGCCCAGCCGGCCCGTGGACCGGTCTGCAGCGAACCGGAAAGCGCCTCGAAGTTGGTCCGACGCTCGCTCACGGGCCGCGCCGGGTTCGCCGCCAGTTGCGCACCTGCGTCTGCCGGCGACGCGGGGCCGCCGCCAGCGCCAGGGCAACGTCGGCGTCGTCCTCGCCCGTGTCCTCGCCGGCGATGCGCTTGCGGAGATCGATGATCCGGTCCCGCACTCGCGCCGCGTCCTCGAACATGAGCTCGCGGCTGAGCCGCTTCATCTCCTTCTCGAGGTCGCGGACGATCGCGAGCAGGTCCTCGCGCGGCAGGCCCGCGCCGGCCATCAGCTCGACCGCGTCGGCCTGGATGTCCTTCTTCTGCACCTCAAGCGTGTAGATCGCCTTCTTGACCGTCGCCGGCGTGATCCCGTGCTCCTCGTTGTAGGCCACCTGGATCGTGCGGCGGCGGTTGGTCTCGTCGATCGCGGACCGCATCGAGTCGGTCATCTTGTCCGCGTACATCACGACGTAGCCCTCGACGTTGCGCGCCGCGCGGCCGATGATCTGGATGAAGCTGCGATAGGCGCGGAGGTAGCCCTCCTTGTCGGCGTCGAGGATGCCGATGAACGCAACCTCGGGCAGGTCGAGGCCCTCGCGGAGCAGGTTGATGCCGACCAGCACGTCGAACGTGCCGAGACGAAGGTCGCGGAGGATCTCGATCCGCTCGAGGGCGTCGATGTCGGAGTGGATGTAGCGCACGCGTACTCCGAACTCCTGCAGGTAGTCGGTCAGGTCCTCGGCGAAGCGCTTGGTCAGCGTGGTGACGAGCGATCGCTGGCCGGCGTCGATCCGCTTGCGCAGCTCGGCCAGCAGGTCGTCGATCTGGCCCTCGGTGGGCCTGACCTCGATGACCGGGTCCACCAGGCCGGTGGGCCTCACCACCATCTCCACCATGGTCTGGCTGCGGCGCATCTCATAAGGCCCGGGCGTCGCCGTGACGTAGACGCACTGGCCGACCCGCTGCTCCCACTCCTCGAAGCTGAGCGGCCGGTTGTCGAAGGCACTCGGCAGGCGGAAGCCGTACTCGACCAGCGCCGCCTTGCGAGAGCGGTCGCCGCCCAGCATCCCGCCCACCTGGGGGACGGCGACGTGCGACTCGTCGACGAAGATCACGGTGTCGTCGGGCAAGAAGTCCATCAGGGTGAAGGGCGCGTCGCCGGGCTGCCGCCGCGTCAGGTGGCGCGAGTAGTTCTCGATGCCGGCGCAGGTTCCGGTCTCGCGCAGCATCTCCAGGTCGAAGTTGGTGCGCTGACGCAGCCGCTGCGACTCCAGCAGCCGGCCGTGCTCGTCGAACCACGTGCATCGCTCCTCGAGCTCCGCCTCGATGTCCTGGAGCGCGATGCGCAGCTTGTCGGCCGGCGTGATGTAGTGCGAGGCCGGGAACACGTGAAGGGTGTCGCGTGGGCCCAGGATCTCACCCGTCACCGGGTCGAGGTCGAGGATCCGCTCCACCTCGTCGCCGAAGAACTCGACGCGGTGCACGCGCTCCTCGGACGCCGGCACCAGGTCGACGACATCGCCGCGGACCCGGAACCGGAGCCGGCCCAGGTCGTAGTCGTTGCGCTCGTAGAGCATCTCGGTGAGCTTGCGCAAGAACATCTCCCGCCGGATCGACTGGCCGGCCTTCACCTCCAGCGACTCGCCCATGTAGTCCTCGGGCGAGCCGATGCCGTAGATGCAGCTGACGCTGGCGACCACGATCACGTCGCGCCGCGTCAGCAGTGCCTGGGTGGTGGCATGGCGCAGCCTGTCGATCTCCTCGTTCCGCGAGCTGTCCTTCTCGATGTAGGTGTCGCTGCGGGCGATGTAGGCCTCGGGCTGGTAGTAGTCGTAGTAGCTGACGAAGTACTCGACCGCGTTCTCCGGGAAGAGCCGCTTGAACTCGGCGCAGAGCTGGGCGGCGAGGGTCTTGTTCGGGCTGAGGATGAGGACCGGGCGCTGGATCTGCTCGATCACCCAGCCCACCACGTTGGTCTTGCCGCTGCCGGTGACCCCCATCAGCGTTTGCTCTTTGACCCCGTTCTGAAGCCCGCGGACCAGCTCTTCGATCGCCTTCGGCTGGTCGCCGGCGGGTTCGAAAGGCGCGTGGATGGTCAGCTGGCTGGGCATCGGTGAGCCTGTAATTCTAGGCCGAACGTGCGTTCGCCAGAGCCACAAGACTATCCTGCGGGCGTTCCGTCCTTCAGCACAGGGGGTGTGTCCATGAGCGACAGAAAGGAACTACTGGACGCGACGATCGCCGCGTTCAACGCGAAGGACTACGACGGCATCGTGGCCTTCTACACCGACGACGCGGAAGTCACCGTGCCCGGCCGTCCGACGGTCCGCGGCAAGGCCGCGATCAAGGAGACCTGGCAGACCCAGTTCAGCGTCTTCCCAGACGCGGTCCTCAAGCCGACCAGCTTCGTCGACGCCGGCGACGCCATCGTCATCGAGCTGGTATTCGAGGGCACCAACACCGGGGAGGTGCTCCTTCCCGACGGGAACAAGCTGCCGCCCACCGGCAAGAAGGTCAGCCTGCGCAGCGCTTCTGTGGCGGAGCTCGACGGCGACCTGATCAAGCGCCACACCGTGTACGGCGACAACGTCGAGCTGATGGCTCAGCTCGGGCTGCTGCCCGCGCCGGCGAACGCATAGGAGGCGGAGAGATGGGACTCAAAGAGCAGATCATCGATCCGCACTACGAAGGGATGCGGCGAGGCGACATCGCCGGCGTCACGAGCGTCCTCCACCCGGACGTGATTTCGAACCTGCCCGGCGCGCCACCGATGCATGGGCTGGAGCCCTTCAAGGGCTTCGTCCAAGCCTTCATCGACGCGTTCCCGGACGCGAACATCCAATCCGATCGGGTCTGGGAGTCGGGTGACACCGTCGTCTCGGAGGGCGTCTATTCAGGCACTCACAAGGGACCGCTGGTCGGCAACGGCATGACCGTGCCGCCGACCGGCAAGCAGATGGCTCTGCACTTCGTCGACATCTTCAAAGTGCGCGACGGCAAGGCCTACGAGCACAACGTGTACTTCGACCAGGGCGAGCTGATGCAGCAGCTCGGCCTGATGCCCGGCTAGGACAACAGGTCCGGCAAGAAAAGAGCCCGGCGCCCGAGTGGGCGCCGGGCTCTCTGGGTGTTCGGTTCAGTCAGTCGATGTCGCGGAAGATGTACTTGCCGGCCATGTAGCCGGTGTAAGTCACGGTGGGCGCGCCGCTGAACGGATGGACCCCGCCCCAGGCGTCGAGCGTGTAACCACCGAATCCGGGCACCTCGGTGATGCCGTTGATGATGTACCAGCCTGGGTAGTACGCGAAGCCAGTCGCGGCAGGCGCACCGCCGAAGGGGTGCACCCCGCCGAAGGCGTCCACAACGTAGCCCATGTGGTCAGCCGTCAGGACCGCGCCGGCGGCGACGTTCCAGTTGGGCCAGTAGGGATTGCCGGTGATCGGGGTGGCACCGCCGAACTCGTGCATCCCGCCCCAGTTGTCCAGGACGTAGCCGCCGTGTCCGCAGCTGTTCATGAGGATCTCTCGGGCGTGGTCCCAACCCGGCCAGTAGGCGCTGCCCGACACTACGGGCGCGCCGCCGAACGAGTGGATGCCGCCCCAACCGTCCAGGACGTAGCCGCTGGTCTGGGTTGAGTCACAGGGGTCGAGGGCGAGGTCGCGAGCGATGTCCCAGCCCGGCCAGTAGCCGCCGCCCGACACCGCGGGCGCGCCGCCGAACGAGTGGATGCCGCCCCAACCGTCCAGGACGTAGCCGCTGCCGCGGTCCAGCCGCAGCACGGTCTGGCGCGCGATCTGCCAGCCGGGCCACGACGGGCCGTCGGTCCGGTGTGGCGGCGCCTGGGTGTTGCCGTACTCGTGCACGCCGCCGTAGGCGTCCATCGTGTAGCCGCCGTCGATGTAGTAGAAGTGGTCGCTCGCGCTGGTTGCGCTCGTCCCGTTGGAGTCCTGCGCGGTCACATCGACCGTCTGCGGCGTCGAGGACACCGGCGCCGTCACGACCACCATCGTGCAGGTGGCGTTCGGGCCCGAGGACCCCACCGTCTGGCTGCCCACGGTCCCGAAGTGGACGGTCAGCGGGTAGACGAAGTTGGTGCCGCTGACGGTGACAGACCCGGCTGTCGTCCCGTCCGCCGGCTGCGTGTTCGGAGCCACGCCGGTCACGGTCGGCGCCGTCGTGGCGTAGGAGTAGCGGTCCGCCGTGCTGAGGGCGCTCTGCCCGTTTGCGTTGACCACCGTCACATCCTCGACGGACGCCGTGCTCGCGGGCACTTTGACGGTCATCATCGTGCCGGCGTTGTTGATCGCGGTCGGCACCACGAGCGTGCTGTTGAAGTAGGCGACGCTGCCGGCGACGAAGCCGGTCCCGTTGACGGTGATCGTGTCACCCGAGCTCCCACAGCTGGGCGTCAGCGACGTGACCACCGGGGCGCCGGCGCAGCTCTGCGGCACCGAGAGCCCATTGAAGGTCGCGGGTGCGATCCAGGTGGACCAGTTGGCGTCGTTGGTCGTGTTGTTGTCGGCGAACTCGGTCGAGGTCCACACGAAGCGGGTGTCACAGGGGTCCGGCTGCGCGCCGTTGTAGTCGCCCCAGCGGCAGCTGAAGAGACCGGCCGTGCACTCCTGAGTGAAGCCGACCTCGTTGTACATCGCCTGGCCGGCGTGGATCACCGCCGGCGCGCTGAAGGTCAGGGGTGACGCCGCGGTGGCGCCGCTGATGGCCGAGCTTGGCCACGAGCTGCTCGCGTCCGACTCGGAGAATGCCACGGTGAGGTTGCCGGCGCTGTCCAGGGCGGGCGCTCCGTAGTAGGTGAACTTGCTCGGAGCGGTGATGTTCACGTCGCCGAGGTAGGTGGCCGTGCCCGAAGAGATCGTCGCGCGGAAGACGCGGACACATACCTGGGAGGACCCGCAGGTGGTGTTCGCCGTCGTCACGAGGTTGGTGCCGTCGAAGGCCGTCGTTTGCGTCCGGTCGTCGTCCGCGTTGATGTCCGGGCCGGCCGGACCGCCAGCGACGGGTCCCGGCTGAGGCGCGGTCATCCCGGTGCCGCCACCGGTCGTGCCGGCGTGCGGTGGGTACGAGGTCTCGGAGAGGACCGGTGCCGTCGCCGTACCCGTGATGTGGATCACGTGGACCTTCCCGTCGGCGTGGAACGCCGGCATGGTGAAGGCGTCATCGGTGTCGTTCCACATCGCCCAGGTGTCGCTGGTGGTCGAATGCCAGGCCGGCACCACAGCGAGCTGGCCGGTGTTCGTGAAGTCGTGCGAGTCGGTGCCGTCGATGGTCGCGCCGGTCTCCAGGGCCGTCTTGCTGAGGGTCATGCCCTCCTCTCGGGTGAAGGTCAGCGCGGCGGAGTTGTAGTCGTCCCAGAAGTCCACGACCTTGTCGGAGGTCACGCCGAGACGGGGCTGGTCACCGAGCAGCGTCGTGCTCGTCCAGATCGTGTTGATCGTCCAGCCGCCCGTCGCGTCCCAGTTGTCGGAGACCGCGATGTACTCCTTGGACTGGTCGTTGCTGTTGAACGAGAGGCCGCTCGCCCACCAACGCTGGGTGGCGCCGTCCCAGACGACCCGCGGGTCGCTGAACGAGTACTTGCTCTGGTCGGCCGCCGCGATGAACAGGCTGTTGAGGTCGAACGACGCGATCGGGCCCGTTCCGCCGTTGTTGCGGAGGTAGACCCAGCCGCTGTCGTTCAGGAACTCGACCACGTAGTCCTGGTTGGCCGCCGTCCCGTTGTCTGGCGGCACCACGGCCTGGTCACCGGAGGTATAGACGTTGTTCTGCTGCGTGTAGCTGTCGCCGACGAAGCCGGTCGACCCCGCCGTGACCGCCTGCGGCGCGGCCGTGGCCGTGGCGGCGGTCCTTGCGGTCGCCGTCGAGCCCGAGCGGTTGGGCCTCAGCTGCGGCAGCACCCGGGCCGGGCCGGTGGCGCCTGCTCTCGGAAGGTCACGCGCGATCACGTGACGCCCCGTGCTCGACAGCTGCATCGACGAGCCGGTCGCCGTGCCCGAGCTGGTGCCCGCGGCGGTGACCGGCGCGTTGAGGGAGATGGCGGCGAGGCCCGCCACGGCCGCGGCCAGCAGGCCGCCCAGGGACTTGGGACGAGAGAAGCTTCTTTTCACGGCCGGTCGATCTTAGCCGCTGTGTCATCCAAAGGCTACGGTTTGAAGCTGCTCGCCCTCAGATCGCCGGCAGGCGGAGCAGCAGCGCCTCGACCTCGGCGCCGGCCGGCAGCCCTTCGTCGCCTGGAGGGATGCGAACCAGCGCGTGCGCCCCGGCCAGGGAGAGCAGTCGCGACGACGACTGGGAGCCGGTGGTCCGGGCGATCCAGCCGGCGCCCTCGCGGGCCAGGGTCACGCGCTGGTACTCGGTTCGATCTCCGGCCGCCCGGGCGTCGTAGCCGAGCCGGACGGTGAGCTCCGGTCGGCGCAGCTCGGCGAAGCCCTGCAGTCTGCGCAGCGACGGCCGCACGAAGACCTCGAAGGTCACCAAGGAGCTGACCGAAAAGCCGGGGAGGCCGAAGGCGAGCTTGCCGTCGGGCAGGGTCGCGAACGTGAACGGCTTGCCGGGGCGCAGCTTGACCCGCCCGCAGTGAACCTCGCCCAGCGCTTCCAGCAGTGGCTTGACCAGGTCATGGGTGCCGACCGAGACGCCCCCTGACGTCACGAGCACGTCGGCCTTGCGCAGCGCCTGCTCGACCAGCGAGCGCAGTCCCTCCGGAGTGTCTGGAGCTATGCCCAACGCATCCACCTCGGCGCCGGCGTCGGCCAGGGCCGCCGCCAGCGCGTGACGGTTCGAGTCGGGGATCTGGCCCGGACCGGCCGGCTCCCCCACCTCGACGAGCTCGTCCCCGGTGGAGACCAGGGCCACGCGCGGCCGGCGGCCCAGCCGCAGCTCCGCGACGCCGAGGGAGGCGGCGAGGCCGACCTCCGCCGGGCCCAGCTGGGTGCCGGCGCGCAGGACGATCTCCCCGCGGCGGACGTCGTCCCCGACGCGATGGAGGTTGCGACCTGCCGGCGGTGCGGGCGGGACCACGACCCAGTCGGGTTCCTGCTCGACGTCCTCCACCATCACCACCGAGTCCGCGCCGCCAGGCACCACGCCGCCCGTGAGGATGCGGGCCGCCTCGCCCGCGCCCAGCTCGCGCTCCAGCGGGCGGCCGGCGGCGCTCTCGCCCACCACGCGGAGCCGGCCGCCGCCGTCGGCCGACCGCACGGCGTAGCCGTCGACCGCACTGACCGGCCACCGCGGCAGGTCGGCGGGAGCGACGAGATCCTCCGCGAGCACGCGGCCCGCCCACCCGCCGACCGGGACGGTCTCCGCCGGCAGCACCGGGGTGCGCTCGAGCACGATGCGTTCCACCTCCTCCACGGCCAGCAACGGGTAGGCGGACGCGCGCACGTGGTGAGTCTAGGGGTGCGCCCAAACGGCCCGACCCCGAGATCGCGATCCCCAGGTGCCGTGGATGCTAGGAGCCGACGAGCAGCGGACGAGCCGTATCTGGATACGGTGAGGAGCAGCGCAGGAGGCGACGACGCAGACGCGCCGCCTGGGCTCGCGAGATCCGGTTGGGTTGTTTGGGCGCACCCCTGGTGCGCCCAAACGGCCCGACCCTGAGATCGCGATCCCCAGGTGCCCCACCAGCTAGGACTTCTTGTTGCGGCGCAACAAGAGGGGTGAGAAGTCCAGCCAGAGCATTGCCGCGAGCAGAAGTGCCCCTCCGAGCAGCAGGGCGCCGGCAACGTCGGTCAGCCAGTGCACCTCCAGGAAGAGGCGGTCGAAGGAAAGGACAAGGATGATCAGGGCCGCGCCTGCGATCGCCAGCGCGCCACGCCGCTCGCTCAGCGCCAGCCGGTAGACGACGAAAGCGGCCAGGCCGTAGACGACCACCGCCCGCAGCACATGCCCGGACGGAAAGCTGTTCCCGCCGCCGCTGCCCTCGAGGAGCGAGGTCAGGCTCGGCCCGTCCGGGTGCGAAAGCCTCCCGCCCGGCGCCGGGTGGAAGACCACGAACTTGTACAGCTCCTCGAGCCCCACCGCCAGGACGTAGACGCCGACGGCGGCGCTCTGGATCCGGTACCCCGCCTGCCAGAGGAACGCGAACAGCACCGCGGCGAGGCCGAACGTCACCTCCGCCCCGCCCAGCAGGGCGACCGCCTGCGCCGGCACCTGGAGAACCGGCCGGTAAAGCCCCTGTAGCGCCACGGCCACCGCGTGGTCGGTCGCGTCGAGGCTCCCTGCCGCCACCGCCGCCGTCAGCACCGCAAAGGCGATCGCGAGCGCCACGAGGAGGAACCCCTTCTGTTGCGGCGTCACCTCTGGCAGCGCCGGCAGAACACCGTGCTGCGGCCGCCGATGCGGACCAGGCTGAGCGGGCGGCCGCAGTTGACGCACGGCTGCCCGGCCCGGCCGTAGACCAGGAGCTCCTCCTGCTGACGTCCCTTCTCCCCCCAGAGGTCGACGTAGTCGTCGACAGAGCTGCCCCGGTTGCGGATGCCGGTGAGGAGTGATTCGCGCAGCGCGTCATGCAGGCGGATCACCGCCGGGCGGCTGAGATCTCCCGCCGGGCGGTCGGGGCGCACCCGCGCGCGGAAGAGCGACTCGTCGGCGTAGATGTTGCCGACGCCCGCGACGACGCCCTGGTCGAGGAGCAGCGCTTTCACCGGCGCCCGCCGTCCCCGCAGCCGGTTGGCCAGGTCGATCGCCTTGAAGTCGGGATCGATCGGCTCCGGTCCTAGCGTCGGCAGCTGCCGCGCCGCGATCAGGTCCTCCTGGGTTCCGAAGAGCAGCCGGCCGAAGCGGCGGATGTCCCGGTAGCGGAGCTCGGAGCCATCGTCCAGGGAGAAGATCGCGTGCGTGTGCGTGAGCAGCGGCACGTCGGGCCGTACGTAGCGAAGCTGGCCGGTCATGCCGAGGTGCACCACAAGCAGCTCGCCGGTGTCGAGGTGGCAGAGGATGTATTTGCCGCGCCTCGTGAGCTGCTCGATGCGCCGGCCCGTGACCCCGTTGACGAACAGGATCGGCTCCGGGTGACGCACCACCGCCGGATGACGCACCTCCGCCTTCGCGATGACGCGCCCGACCAGGTGCGGCCGCAGGTCGGCGGCCACGGTCTCGACCTCGGGGAGCTCTGGGATCGGCTTATGCCCCGGCCCGCACGACGGCGAGCTTGCGCAGGTCGGCCCAGTTGTCGCCCGCCTTGGCCTCCACCTCGATGCCTGCCTCCAGGTCATAGGCGCCGGTCATCACTCGCGGCACCATCTCGGCAAAGCGGTCGAGCTCGCCCTCCGGGATCTCGAACACCAGCTCGTCGTGGACCTGGAGCAGCATGCGGCCCGCCAGCCCTTCGCTCTCGACCTCGCGGTGCAGCCGGACCATCGCGATCTTGATGATGTCCGCCGCCAGCGACTGGATCGGGAAGTTGACGGCCATCCGCTCGGCGGCCATGCGGAGCTGGTAGTTGGGAGAACGCAGGTCGGGGATGGCCCGGCGCCGGCCGGTGGCGCTGATGACCAGGCCGGTCTCCCTGGCCTCCTCGCGGATGGAGTCGAGGAAGCCCTTCAGATGGGCGTAGGTCGTCCAGTACTCCTTCAGGAAGTCGCGCGCCTCCTCGCCCGGGATGCCCATCTGCTGCGAGAGCCCGAACTCGCCCTGGCCGTAAAGAGAGCCGAAGTTCGCAACCTTGGCAAGACGGCGTTGGTCCGGCGTGACCGCCTCCAGCGGCGCCTTGAAGACGCGCGCGGCGGTGGCGGCGTGGATGTCCTGGCCGGCGGCGAACGCGGCCAGCAGGTTGGGATCCCCCGAGAGATGAGCCGCGATGCGCAGCTCGATCTGGGAATAGTCCGCCGCGAAGAGGATGTGGCCGGGCCGGCTGGCACGGAAAGCCCGCCGGATCCGCTGGCCCAATTCGCTGCGGATGGGGATGTTCATCAGGTTCGGGTTCGAGGAGCTCAACCGGCCGGTTGCGGTCGAGGCCTGCCCGAACGATGTGTGCACCCGCCCCGTCACCGCGTCCACCAGGCCGGGCAGCGCGTCGATGTAGGTGGACTTGAGCTTCGAGAGCTGGCGGTGCTCGAGGATCCGCTCCACGATCGGGTGCTTCTCCCGCAGCCCCTCCAGCGTGTCGGCGTCGGTGGAGTAACCGGTCTTGGTCCGCTTGCCGACCGGCAGCCGCAGGTCCTCGAAGAGAAACGCCGCCAGCTGCTGCGGCGCGTTCAGGTTGAAGGGCCGGCCCGCGAGGTCTGACACCTCGAGTTCGATCTGCGAGAGCTGCTCGGCTAACTCGAGCCCCATCACCTCGAGGTAGGGCGTGTCGATGGCGACGCCTTCGAGCTCCATGGCGGCGAGCACCGCGGCCAGGGGCAGCTCGATCTCGTGGTAGAGGTAGTCCACCGCGAGGTTGCGAAGCTCTGCCTCCAGGCGGGGGCGGAGCTGGAGGATGGCCTTCGCCCGGCCGGCGGCATATTCGGCAGCCTCGCCGACCAGCGTCTGGGACGCGGGACGCGACGAGCGGCCGGTGCCCAGAAGCTGCTCCGAGCTGGGCAGCGTCAGGCCGAGGAACTCCTTCGCCAGGTCGTCGAGGCGCGGATCGCGCGACCCGGCGCCCAGCAGGTAGGCGGCGAGATAGCTCGAGTGGCTCCAGCCGGCCGGCGGGCAGCCCAGCGCCCGCAGCGCCAGCTCCGACTCCTTGGCGTCGTGGCCCAGGAGCTCGCGGCCGGCGAAGACGTCCGCCAGGCCCGCCGCGACGTCCGCCTGGTCGAGCACCCGCTCGCCGTTCTGGTGCCCGACCGCGACGTAGGCGGGCTCCGCATCGCCTGCCGCCAAGCCCAGGCCGGCGAGTCGAGGCGTCCGCGCCGGGCCGTCCCAGAGCCCGAACACGGCCACGTCACCGGCGCCGCGCAACTCGGCGGCGAGCGCCTGCAGCGCCTCTGGCGTGTCGACGATGCGCGCCGTGTCGGAGGTCGCGGCCACCGGCTCGAAGGTGAGGAGCGGCTGCACGGGGACGGCGTCCGGCGCCGGGAAGCGGCTCAGCAGCTGCCGGAACTCAAGCTCGTCGAAGAGCTCGCGCAGCCGGTCCGCGTCATAGCGCAACCAGCGGCACTTCTCGAGATCCAGCTCGACCGCGACGTCGCGCACGATGGTCACGATCCGCTTGCCCAGCCGCACCTGCTCGGTGTGCTCGCGCAGCATGGTCTTGACGCGGCCGTCGGGCAGCTCGTCGAGCCTGTCGAGCAGCGCCTCCACCGAGCCGAAGTCCTGGATCAGCTTGGAAGCCGTCTTCTCGCCCACGCCGGGCACGCCGGGGACGTTGTCGGAGGTGTCGCCGCGCAGGGCCTTGTAGTCGATGAGCTGCAGCGGGTCGAGGCCGTAGCGCTGGCGCACCTGGTCGGGCCCGTAGACGACGGTGTCGGTGATCCCGCGCCGCGGGACAAGCGCGTCGACGCTGTCGGAGACCAGCTGCAGGCAGTCGAGGTCGCCCGAGACGATCGTCGTCTGCAGGTTCTGCCTCTCCGCCTGCAGCGAGAGCGCGCCGATGACGTCGTCCGCCTCGAAGCCAGGCACCTCGTAGGTCGGGATTCGGAGCGCGGCCAAAACGTCCCGGACGAGCTTGAGCTGGGGCCGCAGGTCGTCGGGCATCGGCTTCCGGCCCTGCTTGTACTCGGCGTACTCCTCGCTGCGGAAGGTCGGGCCGCCGACGTCGAAGCAGGCGGCCGCGAACTCGGGCCGGTTGGCCAGGACGATCGCCAGCATCGACGTGAACCCGTAGACGGCGTTGGTGACGACGCCCGCGCTCGTGCTCATCGGCGGGAGCGCGAAGAAAGCCCGGTAGATGAGGCTGTGAGCGTCGATCAGGATCAGCTTTCCCCGTCGACGCGCAGCCATCAGATCGCCCGATTCTACGTTCGCGGGGGCGTCCTCCCGAGTTCAAAGGAGCCTCTTAACCGCGGGGTTAGAATGCGGGCGAGGCCAGGAATTTGATTGAGGTCGCCGTCGACAGCATCCGCGTCCACATGCCGACCGGCCAGCACGTGGTGATCCTCAAGGAGAAGAACGCCGACCGCTACCTGCCGATCTGGATCGGACCTTTCGAGGCCAACGCGATCGCCCTCAAGATCACGGGCGTCAAGCCCGACCGCCCGATCACCCACGACCTGATGGCCAGCACGATGGCCGAGCTCGGCATCGGGATCAGCAAGATCGTGGTCACCAGCCTGGCGGACGAGGTGTTCTACGCGCGACTGCACCTGCGCCAGGACGGCCGCGAGATCGACGTCGACGCCCGCCCCAGCGACGCCATCGCGCTGGCAGTCCGGCTCGAGTGCCCGATCTTCGTCGCCGACGAGGTCTTCGAGAAGGCCGGCGTCATCCCGGAAAAGGACGACGACGAGGAGGGCGGGGTTGCCGCGAAGCCGGGCGTTGAGATCGACGAGGAGCGGCTCGCCATGTTCCGGCACCTCGTGAACACCGAGCTTGACCTGCCCGACCTGCCGGACGAGCCCGGGCCCGGGCAGACGAAACCGAGCTCCAGCTGAGCGAGCTCGAGCTCGTTCTCCGAGCTCTCGTCGCCCTCGTTCTCGGCGCCGCGATCGGAGTCGAGCGCGAGTACCACGGGCACCCGGCCGGGGTGCGCACGCTGGCGATGGTCGCCGCCGGCTCTGCGATCTTCAGCGAGATCGGGGTCGCGCTGGCGAGTGCTCATGTCGACCCGACGCGGATCGCCGCCCAGGTTGTGACCGGCGTGGGCTTCCTCGGCGCCGGCGCCATCCTGCGGTCAGGCGCCAACATCAAGGGCCTGACGACGGCCTCCAGCGTCTGGGTGGCTGCCGCCGTCGGCATGGCCGCGGGCTTCAGACTTTTCATCCTGGCGGCGGCGACGACCGCGATGGTGCTCATCGCGCTGACCGCCCTGCGGCCCCTCGCCAAGCGGCTGGCCCAGCACGGAGCGACGCACGAGGACTAGGATTTTTTAGGTTCTTGTGTTCCAGGTACTGAGTCCACGTCGCCGCGAGACCCTGGAGGAGCTCCGCCGCCTCTCTGAGCAGGCCGGCGGGGCGGTCCACTACACGCTGGTCGCGGCCCGCATGCGCATCAGCGCCTGGACGGCATACGGCCTGCTGCGGGAGCTCGAGCGCGCCGGGCTCGTGCTCCGCAGCTACGCCCGCGAGCCGCGGAACACCGGCGGCCGCTCTCGCATCCTCTTCTTGCCCGCAGACGGCGATCCCCTGCGCGACGCGGTCCAGCGCCTGCGCGAGATCGCCGAGGAGAGCGCGGCGAAGCTCGCCCGCCTTGGCGACCGCAAGCTGGCGACGCAGCTCAAGTCCGCCTCGGTCGAGCTCTCGGAGCTGATCGAGCGGTGAGCGTCGCCTTCGTCACCGACTCCACCGCCGACCTCCGGGCCGACCTGGTCATGGCCCGCGGAATCGAGGTGGTGCCGCTGACGGTCACGCTCGACGGCAAGGACTACCGCGACGGCGTCGACATCACCGCCGCAGAGTTCTACGAGCGCCTCCGGCCGAACAGCACGACCTCGACCTCGCAGCCGAGCCCGGCCCTCTTCGCCGAGACGTACAAAGCGCTCCTGCGGGACCACGACGAGGTGCTTTCGCTCCACATCGCGGAGCGGCTGAGCGGCACGCTCGCCTCAGCGCAGCAGGCGGCCGCCGAGGTCGGCGAAGGGCGCGTTCACGTCGTGGACAGCAAGGTCGTGTCGATGGCGCTCGGCCTGCTCTGCCTGGTCGCGACCGCCGTGCTCGAAGAGGGCGGCGACGCTCAGGAGGCGATCGCCGAGGTGGAGCGCGTCCGCGATTCGCTGCGCGCGTACTTCACGGTCGGCACGCTCGAGCACCTGCGTCGCGGCGGCCGCATCGGCCGCGCGAGCGAGATGCTGGGCTCGGTGCTCCAGATCAAACCGGTGCTGATGCTGTCCCCCGACGGCGAGGTCGCGCCTCTCGAACGGGTGCGCACGCGGGAGCGCGCGCTGGCCCGAGTGATGGAGCTGGTGCGCGGGGTGGACACGGGCCAGGGCCTCTGCGCGATCGTCGCGCACGCCGCCGCGGAGGACACGGCGGAGCGGTTTGCGCGCGACCTGGACGGCGTCACCGACACCCTGCTGGTCCAGCCCCTCGGCCCGGTTGTCGGCGCCCACGCGGGGCCCGGGACGGTCGGAGTTGCCTGCTATCCGGCCGAGCTCTTCCGGCTCGGGATCAAACTGTCAGAGCAGGTCGTCGGGGTCCCCGCGAAATCGTAGATTTCGTGGGGTAACTAAGCCTGGCGCCACCGCACTGCTTCAGCGCTGACCAGCTTCAGCAACTGATCCTCCTCGGCCATGGTCTGGAGGTGAGCCAGCGCCTCCGCCAGCGCCAGGCGCTGCTCCCAGTGATGCGCCCGGTGGCCCCAGATCCCGAGCGCCACCTCCCAGCCCGAGCAGGTGCCGTCGCCCATGATCTCGAGGATCCGCGCCTTGCGCTTCTCGTGAAAATCGCGAAGCCACTCAACGCGTTCGGCCGCCCCCGAGAAGGGCCGGCCGTGCGCCGGGAGCACGAGCCGCGGTTGCAACGAGGCGAGCCGGCTCAGCGAGCTGAGGAAGTCGTCGAGAGGGTTCGGCGTGCTCTGCGGGTGGAGGCCGATGTTCGGCGTGTCCTCCGGCAGCAGCTGGTCGCCTGCGAACAGTAGCCGGTCCTGCGGGTCGAAGAGGCAGACATGTCCCGGCGAATGGCCCGGCGTCCACTCGACGCGCAGGCGGCGGGTGCCCATCTCCAGGGTCTCGGCGCCGTCGAGAGGGACGGCGAGAGGCGCCGTCGAGACGCTTTTGGCGAACGAGCGGGACGCGTTCTGGATCACCTCGGCCTCCGCCTCCGGCACGCCGTTCGCGAGCAGATACCGGTGCACCTCGGCGACCAGGGCGTCCAGCTGCAGGTACCGAGGATGGACGAGCGGGATCTCGAGCCGGTGCAGGTAGAGCTGGGCCCCCCACTCCTGCGTGAGGACGCCCGCGGCACCGTAGTGATCGGGGTGGATGTGGGTGACGAGCAGCTTGCGCAGTCTGGCCTCAGGGCCTGCGACCTCGCGCATCGCCTGCTGGAGCAGCTCGAGCGACTCCGGCTGATTCATGCCGCAGTCGACCAGATCCACCTGCTCCCCGTCCGGCAGGAGAAAGCAGTTGACGTGGCCGTCCTCGAACGGGATCGGCAGCCGGAGCTCGTGCACGCCCTCGGCCACCTCGCTCAGCAGGAGCTCGCCCACCAGCCAGATTGTCGCTGAACCCGACCGACCGGCAGTTCGAGAGCGGTACGGGAGCGTATTACTATGGTCTTTCAACCACCCAACGGCAGGAGGATTCGTATGACCGAGGAGCTCAACGCGGAGTCTTTGACGCCCGGCCAGGTTTTCGAGCAGATGCCCCAGTTCCTGAACGCTGAGAAGGCTGCCGGCACCAACGCCACGATCCAGTTCGACCTCTCGGGGGACAACGGCGGCAAGTGGTGGATCAAGATCGCCGACGGCGCGGCGAGCTCGGGCGAGGGCGAGGCCGAGAACCCGAACCTCACTTTGCTGGCGGACGCCACCGACTACATCAAGATCAGCCTCGGCCAGATGGACGGCACGGCCGCGTTCATGCAGGGCAAGCTGAAGATCAAGGGCGACATGGGGCTGGCGATCAAGATGCAGACCCTGTTCAACCGCCCCGCATAACCGAGCTCAGCACGCCGAGGCGGGCCTAGGTCCGTTCTAAGGAGGCCTTAGCAGGCGGCGCGTAGTCGCGCCGAGGGGGGCGTCGCGTGGCACAAGCCACGCGACCCGGCCGGCGTCAAGGCCGAAGAGCGAGCCGCCAGACGAGCGGTGCCTTGACGCCGGCCGTTTGCGGGGGGATCTGCCCCCCGCATGACAAGCGCGATGTGGCACGCCGAGGGTCGGTTAGGACGCTAGTAGGTGAACTTCCAGGTGCTCAGGCGGGGGGACATCGCCGCCGTCAGGTCCAGGTTCCCCTGGCCCGAGTGCAATTCCAGGATCACCACGTGGTGAGCCGTCAGCGCGAACCAGCGCGGGTGCGTGCCGCCGACCTCCTGCATCGCCTCGATGGCGTCGCCCCAGTCGGCCGGCTGCAGGTGGAGGCCCGACCCCACGTTCTGGTTGATCCAGTCCTGCAGGTTCGCCGCGGTGCCGCGTTCGTCGG
>Ga0207664_10000573_pt1 | contig 25811 bp, 21 predicted proteins | sample LARL83metaG_FD_184349 | JGI IMG/M metagenome (GOLD analysis project Ga0207664, IMG submission 184349) | Corn, switchgrass and miscanthus rhizosphere microbial communities from Kellogg Biological Station, Michigan, USA - LAR L8-3 metaG... | ecosystem: Host-associated > Plants > Roots >... | reverse complement strand
CGGTCGCCGTCCCGGCAAGCGGCCGGGCCGCATCCACGTCGGAGTTCCCCATGAAAATCCGCCTGCAGGTCGATGGCGAAGCCGCCATCGCCACGCTATACGACAACGCCACCGCCCGCGATTTCGCCTCGCTGCTGCCGCTGTCGTTGACGCTGGAGGACTACGCGGTGATCGAGCGGATCGCCGATCTGCCGCGCAAGCTGTCCACCGCGGACGCCCCGGAAGGGATGATGCCGAAGACGGGCGACATCACCTACTACGCGCCCTGGGGCAACGTGGCGATCTTTACCCGCGGCAACGTCCACGCCCGTGGCCTGCTGCCGCTGGGGAAGGTGGAGTCGGGCTTGTCCGTGCTGCAGCGAGCGGGGCCGTTCCACGTCGGGATCGAGCGCATCGAGGACTGATCGCCATGCCCCGGTCCAGGGCTGGCGAGCTCGACAACAAACCCAGGCAACCATGACCATCGACGTACGCCACGAACCAGTGAACACGCTTTCCATCACCGACGAAGCCCAGCCTCGCCCCGCCTTCTGGAGCGGCGTGTTCGCCATGACGGCGTGTGTGTTCGCCCTGATCGCCTCGGAGTTCATGCCGGTCAGCCTGCTGACGCCCATGGCCGTTTCGCTGCATGTCAGCGAGGGGCTGGCCGGGCAGGGCATCGCCAACTCCGGCGCGTTCGCGGTGCTGAGCAGTTTGTCGATGGCCGCGCTCGCCGGCAGCATGGATCGCAAGACGTTGTTGCTGGGCCTGACCGGCCTGATGGCCGTCTCCGGCGCGGTCATCGCGCTGGCGCCGAACTACGTCGTCTACATGATTGGCCGTGCGCTCATCGGCGTGGTGATCGGCGGCTTCTGGTCGATGTCGGCCGCCACCGCCATGCGGCTGGTGCCGCGTGAGCAGGTGCCGCGCGCGCTGGCCGTCTTCAATGGCGGCAACGCGCTGGCGACCGTGGTGGCGGCACCGCTGGGCAGCTACCTCGGCGAGATCATCGGCTGGCGCGGCGCGTTCTTCTGCCTGGTGCCGGTGGCGCTGGTCGTGCTGGCCTGGCAGTGGATCAGCCTGCCTCGCATGCGGGCGGAATCGCGCGCCGCGGGTTCCGGCCATGTCTTCACGCTGCTCAAGCGCCGTTCGGTGGCCTTGGGCATGGCCGGCTGCGGCGCGTTCTTCATGGGACAGTTCGCCCTGTTCACCTACGTGCGCCCGTTCCTGGAACGGGTGACGCATGTCGGCGTGTCCACGCTGTCGCTCATTCTGCTGGTCATGGGCGTGGCCGGTTTCATCGGCACGGCGTTGATCGGCGCGTTCCTGAAAGGCAGCGTTTACCGCGCCCTGATCGCCATCCCGATCTTCATGGCGGCGATCGCCCTGATGCTGATCTCCTTCGGCGGCACGGTGGCGGCGGCCACGGCGCTGCTGGGCTTGTGGGGGCTGGTGGCCACCGCAGCGCCCGTCGGCTGGTGGAGCTGGATCGCGCAGACCATGCCGCAGCAGACCGAAGCGGGCGGTGGGCTGATGGTGGCGGTGATCCAGTTGGCCATCGCACTGGGCTCCACCCTCGGCGGCCGGCTGTTCGACGGCGGCGGCTACCGCAGCACCTTCGTCGCCAGCGCTGCGGTGCTGCTGATCGCCGCTGCGCTGACTTTCACGACGTCGCGTGCGGAGGCGATGCATGCTGCTCGATAGGTCAGTCCAGCGGCCACGGCAATGCATCGGTGAGGCGATCGGCGCCCGGTTGCTCCGCGGCATCGGGCGCGGCATCCGGCTTCCGCATGGCGGTCTGGTCGCCGCGCCACCACGGCGTCGCCGGCCGCCGTTCCGCGGGCTCCACGGCTTCGCCGAGGTGCGGCAACAGCAGGTGGGAACGGTTCGGATCGGCCAGCGAAAGCAGCGTTTCCACCGGTTCGTCCCAGGCATGCGTGGACAGCGCGAAGGTGCCCCAGTGCACCGGCATCAGCACGCCGCCGCCCAGCATGTCGTGCGCCGCCAGCGCGTTGGCCGGACCGAGGTGGATGTCGCCCCATGAAGGGTGGAACGCACCGACTTCCAGCATCACCAGGTCGAACGGACCGAGCCGGTCGCGGATGGTTTCGTATTCGTCGGTGAGGCCGGTGTCGCCACTGAAGAACACGCTGTGGCGTTCGCCCTGCATCACCAAGGACGACCACAGCGTGAGGTTGCGATCCTTCAGGCCGCGCCCGGAAAAATGCTGCGACGGCGCCGCGGTGATGCTCAGGCCCGTGCCCGGCACGCGATGGGTCTGCCACCAGGCCAGCTCGGTGATGCGCGAGGGCGCGATACCCCAGGCTTCCAGATGGGCGCCGACGCCGAGCGAGGTGACGAAGGGCACGTCCGATTTCGCCAGCGCGCGGATGGTCGGATAGTCCAGGTGATCGTAGTGGTCGTGCGAAATCACCACCGCATCGATGTGAGGCAGGTCGCGCAGGCTGACCGGCACCGGCTGGAAGCGCTTCGGGCCGAGCAGGGTGAACGGCGAAGCGCGCTGGCCCCACACCGGATCGGTCAGCACGCGCCAGCCGTCGATCTCCAGCAGCACGGTGGAATGGCCCAGCCAGGTGGCGCGCAAGCCGCTGGCCGGTGGCTTCAGCCATGAGGCGCGGGGATCATCGGCCGGCAACGGCGCCGGCGGCGTGCGATCCGCATCGCCGCAGATGAAGTCGCGCAGGGTGGGCTTCGGCGCGGACGTATCGCGCAGACCAGGCAGCACCGGATGAATATTGCGCAGCCGCTCGCCATCCCACAGCGGCAGGTCGTGCAGGCGTTCGAGCCGTTCGCCCGTGGCGGGTTTGCCGAAAGATCGCATGGCGTGATTCCTGTGGCTGGGAGCATCACAGGAATGCGCACTGCGCCGGCACAAATCAAGGGCCGGCATTCATCCGAGCAAGCTGCACTACATGCACATGATCGCGTGGCATGCCGAACCGTCCTCGGACGGTCATCGCCATGTCACTGATGCGTGCGCTTCAATCGTGGATCATCCCGATCGTGCGCAGCCAGCTATCGGCCAGCGCAGGCCAGCCCGTGATCGGCAGCTTCGTCGGTCGCAATCCAAACGCATGTCCGCCGCGCGCGTACAGATGCATCTCCGCCGGCACGTGCGCCTTGGCCAGGGCGCTGTAGTAGACCAGCGACTGGCTCACGCCATCGACGTAATCGTCCTCCGCCTGCACCAAAAACGTCGGCGGCGTCCGGCTGGTGACCGGTACATTGGGATTCAACTTGCCATCGCCTTTGGTGAGATGCCCCGGATAGATCGGCATCGCGAAATCCGGCCGGGCACTTTCCCTGTCGGCCGCATCGACCGGCGCATACAAAGGCCGATCGAAATTCGTGCTGATCTCCGCCACCAGGAAACCGCCCGCCGAGAAGCCCAGTATGCCCACCTTGTGCGGATCGACATGCCACTGCGCCGCATGGAAGCGCACCAGCCGCATCGTCCGCTGCACGTCCTGCAACGACGGTACCGACAGCGCGAAGTTGTGCGGCCGGCAATCGCATTGCCACTCGTAGGGAATGCTCGGCACGCGGTACTTCAACAGCACGCAGGTGACGCCACGGTCCGTCAGCCAGTCGCATACGTCCGTGCCTTCCAGATCGATGGCCAGAATCTGGAACCCGCCACCGGGAATCACCACGACCGCGGCGCCGGTATTCCTTCCCTTGGGCGCGTACACCGTCATCGTCGGCTGCGTCACGTTGGTCACCGCCGTCACCGGCAGGCCACCGATCAGATCCTTCGTGTTCCGTGTCACCGTCTCCGGCCCCGACACTGCCTTCAGATCAGGCGCGGCGCCCGGCCAGATCGGTATCTGCGCATGCCCCGCCGACGGCTGCCAACCTACTGTCCCGGCCGATGCGCGTACGCAAGCTACCAGCAAGAGCATTGCAACGATCCACAGCTTCATGACATCCATCCTTCGTGGCGCAGGCCCGCGTTGTACGTTCAAGACAGGAATTGGCGAAATCCATCGCGCGCATTCTGCGAATCCCATCGGCCAGGCCGCGGCCATTTCCATGGCTTTCGTCTGAACGATCTCCTGCCACCGCATGAATCCCGCTCGCCAACATTCACCCGCGCCAGTTCGCGTGCATCTCCCAGAACGCCACCGCCCACCGATACGCGGTGCGATCCAGCGGTACACCCGATCCGCCTTCCTCGACACCCAGCGCATTGCGCAACATCGTGATCGGCACCATCGGAATCTCTTCCGGTTCCATGGTGTAGAGGCATCCGACCACGCCCCAGTCGGCATCGATCGGCGAGCCTTCCTTCGCCAGCTGCTCGCGGCTGTAGAGGATCGGCAACAGATAATTCGCCACCGGCGGATCGATACCCTCGAACCAGCGCACCAGCACCGGCAGTTCATCGCGGCTGCGTGCCTCGTACGCCGAGCGCAACAGATGGCGGTTGCCGTCGGTGATCGGCGTGGCAGTGCAACGAGTGCTCGTCCAGTTGCGATGCACGTGCAGCTTGCAGAACGGCGCGTAGCCGTCGAGCACCTTCAGTGGCGCCTCGTCATTGAGGCACTGCTCGAATGCTTCGGCGGTGCAGTCCTGGATGGCGCTGGGGCGGCGGTCGCGCGGGAACAATCGGGTGCGGGCGAAGGATGTGAGGACGATGGACATCGCGAGTCACGAAGGGGAAAGGCAACAGGGTAATCGCTAGGCACGCGGTGAGACGAACGTCCTTCGCCACGCGGCGCCTCGTGCGTCAAGGCGGAATGTCGATTGTCGACGCTCTGCGGATCCGTCAAGCCACAAACTGCAGCCGGGCCAGCTCCGCATACAAGCCGCCCTCGGCCAGCAGACTTTCGTGCGTGCCTTGCGCCACGATGCGGCCGCCGTCCATTACCACGATGCGGTCGGCACGCTGCACGGTAGCGAGGCGGTGCGCGATGACGAGGGTGGTGCGGCCCTTCTCGAGGCGTTCGAGTGCCTGCTGGATCGCGGCTTCGGATTGCGCGTCGAGCGCCGAGGTGGCTTCGTCCAGCAACAGCAGCGGGGCGTCGCGCAGGATGGCGCGGGCGATGGCGACTCGCTGGCGCTGGCCGCCGGAAAGGCGCACGCCGCGTTCGCCCATCTCGGCCGCGTAGCCGTTGTCGAGCGCGCTGACGAACTCGTGCGCTTCGGCGGCCTTGGCCGCTTCGATGACTTCCGCGTCGCTGGCGTCCTGGCGGCCGAAGCGGATGTTGTCGGCGGCGCTGCCGCTGAAGATGACGGTTTCCTGCGGCACCAGCGCGATGGCGCCGCGCAGGTCGGGCAAGGCCAGGCCGCGCAGGTCGACGCCGTCGAGTTTCACGGTGCCGGACTGCGGGTCGTAGAAGCGCAGCAGCAGGGCGAACACGGTGCTCTTGCCGGCGCCGGAGGGGCCGACCAGAGCCACGGTTTCGCCGGGCTCGACGTTGAGCGTGAAGCCTTCCAGCGCCGCGGTGTTGGGCCGGGTCGGATAATGGAAAGTGACGTCGTCGAACTGCAGTGCGCCGCGCATGGGCGAGGGCAGGGCCAGCGGCTGGGCGGGCGCAGTGACCTCGGCGCGCTCGGCCAGCAGTTCGCCGATGCGTTCCATCGCGCCGGCGGCGCGCAGCACGTCGCCCCATACTTCCGACAGGCCGGCCACCGAGCCGGCGGCGAAGATGGCATACAGCACGAACTGACCCAGCACGCCGGCGTCCAGCGTGCCGGCCAGCACATGGCGGGCGCCCGCCCACAGCACCAGGGTGATCGCGCCGAACACCAGCACGATCACCGACATGGTGAGCAGCGCACGCATGCCGATGCGCCGGCGCGCGGTGGCCAGCGCGCGGTAGATGGCGCTGGCGTAGCGGTTGCTCTCGATCACTTCGCGCGCGTATGCCTTCACTGCGGTGGAGGCGTTCAAGGTTTCGTTGGCGATGGCGGCGGCGTCGGCGAGGCGGTCCTGGCTGGCGCGCGAGAGCTTCTGCACGCGCCGGCCGAACAGCAGGATCGGCAGCATCACCGCGGGGATCACCAGGGCGGTGAGGCCGGCCAGCGACGGCGCAGTCCACACCATCGCCACCGCGGCGCCCACCAGCATCACCACGCTGCGCAGCGCCACCGACACGCCGGAGCCGACCAGTGCCTGCACCACTTCGGTGTCGGCGCTGAGGCGCGAGGTGAGTTCGCCCACGCGGCTCTTCTCGAAGAAGCTCACGTCCAGGCGGATGACATGCGCATACAGCGCATCGCGCAATGAAGCCAGCGCGCGTTCGCTGAGCAGGGTGATGCAGTAGTAGCGCGCCGCGGTGGCGAAGGCGAGCACCAGCGCGACGCCGAACATGCCCAGGAAGGTTTCGTTGATCACCGCCAGGCTGGAGTTGCCGAAGCCCTGGTCGATGATGTGACGGAATGCCATTGGCAGCACCAGCGACGCGCCCGACGACATCGCCAGGAACAGCAGCCATCCAAATGCCAGCGCCTTGTGCGGCTTGATGAAGGGCCACAGTTGGCGCAGCGCGCCGATGCGGCGGGCAGGCTTGGGCGTCTCGGCGTTGGCGTCGCTCATGGGATCTCGCAGATGGCGGAGGAAACGGGCGCCTGGACCGGCGCTCCGCTCAGAGGTGGGGCATCCGCAGCCCGATTCAATGCGCGGCGCTGCGGGGATGCCTGGTCAGCCGGTGCCGTCCTGCGACTCGCAGCCCCAGCCGTCGTTGCGCCCGCCCAGCTCGGAGGCTGCCTCGGCCAGCAGGCCCTCGAAGCCGCTGACGTTCTCGTGGGTGGGTTCCATGAAGGGGTGCGCCAGCACCTGCCACGGCAGTTCGTCGTGCTCCTCATAGGGCGAGAACGAAACCTTCAGGTCGTTCTTCAGCAGGTGTACGGCAAAACTCAGTGCGGCGTCTTCGGTGGGAAAGATCACCGCGAAGTCGACCTCGCGCGGGATCGACAGGTCGTCGCCTTCGCCGGCCATATGCCAGAGCGTGTCGCCGTTTTCATCGTCGGGAAAAGCGATGGGATCGCGGGTCATGGTTTTTTTTGCTCCGTTGAAGAGACAGGCCAGGCGGTGGAGGCGGGCATCAATCGATGCGGCGCGCCTCGCTGCGCCCGCGGGTGATGTCGATGACGCGCGCCTGCGCCTCGTCCACGAGTGCCTCGGGCAGCTGCCATTTCAGGTCGGCGCCTTCGGCGGTAAAGGTTTCGCCGTCGACGACCGCGCCGAGTTCGTGCAGGCGCGCCTTGAGCAGGGCGAGGTCGGCGAAGTCGCAGGCGAAGGCGAGCGTCGCCATCGCCACGATCGGCACGCGCTCGGCCACGCGCAGGCACTCGGCGGCGGTGCCGCCATAAGCGCGCACCAGGCCGCCGGCACCCAACTTGATGCCGCCGTACCAGCGCGTCACCACCACGACCACGCGATCCATGGCCTGGCCATCGATCGCCTGCAGGATCGGACGCCCGGCGGTGCCGCCGGGTTCGCCATCGTCGTTGAAGCGGTAGTCCTGGCCGATGCGCCAGGCCCAGCAGTTGTGCGTGGCGGCGGGGTCGCTCGCTTCGCGAAGAAAGGCCAACGCCTGCCCGGGCGATGCCGCCGGCGCCGCAACGGCGAGGAAGCGGCTCTTCCTGATCTCTTCCTGATGGCGGCACGGCTGGGCCAGCGTGGACAACGCCACGCTCATGGCTTGCGCAGTTGCGCGCGGAGCTCCGGCGGCAGAACCCACTGCGGATGCGCCTGCTGGAACGCGGCCAGGCGCTTGCGTGCCTCGTCGTCGCGGCCCTGCTTGAACAACTCGCGGATCGCGTCCAGCTCCCGGTCTGGCGTATCCTCGCTGTTCGATGCGATGACGCTGTCGCTTGACGGAACGGGGGCAGGCGCCGCGGCCGTGATGGTCGCAGGCGCTTCTGGCGCGGCTTCGATCGCGTTGCCGGACACTTCCTGCAGGGCGGCAGGCGGTGCGGGCATCGCAGGCGGAGCGGCGCGGCGCGGGCTGTCTGCCAGCCTGGTCGTGCTGGAGGCGCGCTGCGCACTCTTGTCGGCCGCGGCCTTGCGCCAGGTTTCGGCGGCCGACTGCGGCGTGCTTTGCGCGATCAGACGCGGCGGTTGCCTGAGCGGCTCCTGCGGGGGTGCCGCCACTTCGGCTCGATCCACCATCGCAGGAGGCGTTGCGGCAGGCGACGGAGCGGCCGCTCCGGTGGCTTTCATGGCCTGTGCCGGTGCGGCGCTGTCCGCAGCTGCGGGAGTGGCCGGCGGCGGTTCGCGCATGTGCCAGGCAAGTCCGGCAGCGAGCACCAGGCTGGCTGCGCTGCCCAGCGCGATCAGCCAGCGCGGCCTCCTGCCGTTGCCTCGAGAAGGCGGCGCGACGGGCGAGGGAGCGACCGGTTTCGGATGCACCCAGTCGCCGCGTTCGCGCGCGGCCTTCCGGCGTTCGCGCAATACGGTCGGGCTCTCTTCCTCCGCCGCCAGCGCACGTGCCGCGGCACTCAGCACGGCGGCATCCAGCGCCGCGCCCGGTTCGCCCTGCGGCAGCTGGCGATACAGCGCGGCGAGCTCGGCTTCGCCCGGCAACTGCTCATCCGGTTCGCGTGGATCCTGTGGTGGCAGCGGGGTCGTCATTCGGCAAGCACTTCGCGTAGGCGGGTCATGGCATAGCGCAGGCGCGACTTCACCGTCTCGCGGCCGGCGCCGGTCACCGTGGCGATTTCCTCCAGGCTGAGCTCCTGTTCCAGTCGCAGCAATACGGCGATGCGCTGTTCGTCGGGCAGTTGTCCGATCGCGCGCTGCAGGTCACGGCGGCGCTCGAATTCGGAGAACGCGTGATCGGGTTGTTCGCGTTCCGGCATGGCCGCGCCGGCCAGCGCGATTTCCGCTTCGTCGCCCTCGGCCATCGGCCGCTGGCGGCGCGCGCTGTCGATCATCAGGTTGTGCGCGATCTGCAGCAGCCAGGTGCTGAACTTGGCCTGCGGCTGATAGCGGGCCCGTGCGCTGATCACCCGGCTCCAGGTTTCCTGGAACAGCTCGTCGGTACGGTGTGGATCGCGCACGCTGCGCAGGAGAAAGCGGTACAGCATGCCGCGGTGGCGCGCATACAGCGCCTCGAACGCGGCCAGATCACCGCGGGCGTAGGCGAGCATCAGCATGGCATCGGGATCGACCGCGGCATCCATGGGGGGCGAGCGTAAGCCAAATGCGTGGCGGCGGGTAGGTCGTGGCCCCCGCCAGGTCTGCCTGACTGCGCTTTTCTCCCTCGCCTGCTGTCGGGAGAGGGGTTGCTCTTGCACGTTCCGGCCCCGCGGCGCGTCCGTGGCTGGGGAACGGGGGCCGAGGCTCGGCCACCCGTAACCACCGCCGTCGCCGCAGGGCCGGAAACCTCAACGCGCCGCGGTGTCGCTGTCGGCATGGTCGCGTGTGGCCAGCCCGTCGGCCAGCTTCACCAGTTGCACGAAGCCGGCGCGGTAGCCGTCGGCATCGTTGCCGCGGGCGCCGTTGGCGAGCTGCGCGATCCGCGCGTAACCGTAGCCGTCCAGATATTTGCCGCCACGCAAGGCATCGGCGAAGGCGCTTACCGCGGCGGCGTAGCGCAGGCGTTCGCTGGCATGCACTTCCGGTTGCGCGGCGATGGGCCGCTCGATCAGCCGGCTGTCCGACTGCCCCGGCAGCTTGTAGCGCAGGCGCAGGAAGGCCAGCTCGCTGCCGCCACTCTTGATGGGAGACTTGTCGCCATAGCGCAGCGGGTCGATGCGCGCGGCGTCCGAACCCTTCGGGGTGATCTCGTAGATAGCGGTGACGTTGGCGCCTGCGCCGATCTCGCCGGCGTCGACCTTGTCGTTGTTGAAATCCTCGCGCTTCAGCATGCGTTTCTCGTAGCCGATCAGGCGGTATTCCTGCACTAGCGATGGATTGAACTCGACCTGGATCTTCACGTCCTTCGCAATCGTCAGCAAAGTGGCGGACATCTCGTCGACCAGCACGCGGCGGCCTTCCTGCAAGCTGTCGATGTAGTGGTGGCTGCCGTTGCCCGCGTCGGCCAGCATCACCGCCATCGCATCGTTGTAGTTGCCCTCGCCGAAGCCCAGCGTGGTCAGCGCGACGCCGCTCTTGCGGTGGTCCTCGATCGTCGTCTTCAGCGCTTCCTCGTTGACGGTGCCGACGTTGAAGTCGCCATCGGTGGCGAGGATCACGCGGTTCACGCCACCCTTGATGAAGCCCTGCTCGGCCTGCGCATACGCCAGCTCGATGCCGGCGCCGCCGTTGGTCGAACCGTTGGCGTCGAGGCTGTCGATCGCCGCATCGATGGTGGCGTGTTTGTCGCCGGCGGTGGAGGGCAGGGCGACGCCGGCGGAACCGGCATAGGTGACGATGGCCACGCGATCCTGCGGGCGCAGCTCGCGCACCAGCTGCTTCAGCGAAGCCTGCAGCAGCGGCAGCTTGTCCGGTTCGTTCATCGAGCCCGACGTGTCGATCAGGAAGACGAGGTTCGATGCGGGGATCTCGGCAGCCGGCACGCGATAGCCCTGGATGCCGACCAGCAGCAGCTGGCGCTTAGCATTCCACGGCGCGGGCGCCAGCTCGGTGGTGACGCTGAAGGGCTGTTCTCGATCGGCGGGCGGCGCATAGCCGTAGTCGAAGTAGTTGATGAACTCCTCCGCGCGCACGGCGTCGGCCGGCGGCAGCTGGCCTTCGTTCAACATCCGCCGCACGTTGGTGTAGGAACCCGTGTCGACGTCGATGCTGAAGGTCGACACCGGTTGCTCGCTGACCAGCTGCACCGGGTTGGTGTCGCGGTGGGTGTAGTGCTCGGTGTCGACGTCGCCGGGCATCGGCTGCATGGGCACCATCATCATCGGTGCCGCCAGGTAGGCGTTGGCGCTCACCATGCTCTTGCTCATTGCCCGGCGCTGCGTGGAGGCTGCCGCCTGCCTGGCCGGCTCCGATGGCGGCATGATGCCCGGCGGCGGTGGCGCCACCTCGCCCAGCGTCTTGTCGGCCGTGCTCGCTGTCGGGGATGGTGGCTGCGTGGCGGGTGGCGGTGCCGTCCTGGCCGGGGGAAGAGGTTTTTCGACGACGGGCTTGGATGCGCTGCAACCGGCCAGGATCACCATCAAGGCCAGCAGCAGGCTGTGCAACAGGGCTTTCATGTTCATCGGGCGCTTCTCCTGCGGTAGTGCAAGTTGAAACGCACGTCAGATGCAAACGGGGTCGAGAATGGCCCGAACCCGCCTTCATCCCGGCTTTCGCCGGGATGAAGGCGAAGGCTTCCCTGATCGCCGTAGCTGCGTCGCGGTAGCATGGCGACCTTGATGAGGCCCACCGGAACGACATGATCAACAACGACGTATTGCGCGCCATCCGCTACATGCTCGACCTCAGCGACGGCAAGGTGGTGGAGATCACCCACCTGGCCGATGCGAATTTCCCGATCGCGAAAGAGGACGTGCAGGCGTTCCTGAAGAAGGACGAGGAGCCGGGCTACGCCGAATGCGGCAACGCCGTGCTGGCGCATTTCCTCGATGGGCTGGTGATCCTGCGCCGCGGCCGCGACGAGAGCCTGCCGCCGCGGCCTGTCGAGAAACGCGTCACCAACAACGTGGTGCTGAAGAAGCTGCGCGTGGCGTTCGAGCTGAAGGACGTCGACATGCACGAGATCCTGCAGAGCGCCGGTTTCCCGGTTTCCAAGCCGGAGCTCAGCGCACTGTTCCGCCAGGTCGGCCACAAGAACTTCAAGTTGTGCGGCGACCAGCTGCTGCGCAATTTCCTGAAGGGGCTGACGATGCGCGTGCGTCGCGACGGTTGACCGATTTTTGCCGGACGCCCTTCACCTGGCGCGAAGCATGCACTGGCAAGCGTGTCGATTGACGCTTGTAAATACTGAGCGTAGCGTCCTCCGGACTGCATATCCGTGCAGTATTGTCAAGGAGAAAGACTGTGAAGCGTATCACGATGCTACTGGTGTCAGTGTTGATGTTCGCAGTGATGGGGTCGGTACTTGCGCAGGACGCGAAGCCCTACAAGGAAGGAAAGGTCTTGCAAGTGAGCTTCATCAAGATCAAGCCCGGGCAGCTCAACAATTACATGAAATACCTGGACGGTCCTTACAAGGCCAACATGGAAGCGATGAAGAAAGCGGGCCTGATCACCGGCTACGCCGTCTACCGTTCGCAGCCGCGCACGCCACAGGATGCCGACCTGATCCTGACGGTCGCCTACCCGAACATGGCTGCGCTCGATCGCTCCGATGAGGCCGATGCGATCTCGACCAAGGTGATGGGGCCCATGGCCAGCCGCGACAAGGCCAGCATGGATCGGGAATCGATGCGCGAACTGCTGGGCAGTCAGCTGACGCGGGAATTGGTCCTGAATTGATGCGGACGCCAGGATGCGAGCTCACTCGCACCTGCATGGCTCTCTTTTTGGTGTCGCCTGCAAGACACTCACGGCGATACCTTTCCGGTTTCAGGCGGTGATGGTTTTCTTCAGGGGTCGGCGACAGGAATCGCGTTGACAAGGCTCTTGGCCGACAAGAGCCTTTTTTGTGCCGTCAAAGAACTGCGTCTGGGGCCGCATGGCGGTCGATACCGCCACGCTGACCCGCCGTCAGCTATCCCTCCCCTGGTAACGGAAACGGTTGCCGACGCAGCCGCCGCTGAACCAGCAGGCGGAACGCCGCGGGAATGACCAGCATCGACAGCAGCGGCGCCGTGAGCATGCCGCCGATCATCGGCGCGGCGATGCGCTGCATCACTTCCGAACCCGCGCCGTGGCCGAGCAGGATCGGGAACAGGCCGGCGAGGATCACCGCGACGGTCATCGCCTTCGGGCGTACGCGCTGCACGGCGCCTTCGCGGATGGCGGCATCGAGTTCGTCGATGCCGGCCTGCGGATCCGAGGCGAGCTGCCGGTCCCACGCCTGGCGCAGGTACAGCAGCATCACCACGCCGAACTCGGCGGCGACGCCGGCGAGCGCGATGAAGCCGATGATCGTGGCCACCGACACCGCGTGCCCGAGCAGCCAGATCAGCCACAACCCGCCGACCAGTGCCAGCGGCACGCTGAGCATGATCAGCGCCGCTTCGCTTGCGCGCCGGAACACCGCGTAGATCAGCACGAAGATGATCAGCAACGCTATCGGCACCACCCACTTCAACCGCTGCGTGGCGCTGGCCAGGTATTCGAACTGGCCCGACCAGGCCACGGTGGTGCCCGGCGGCAAGGTGACCTGTTGCGCCACCGTCCGCTGCAGGTCATGCACCACGGTGCCCAGGTCGCCGCCCGCCGTATCGACGTAGACGTAGGTGGCGAGCTGGCCGTCCTCGCTTTTCAGCATGGAAGGGCCCGCCTCGACGGCGATGTCGGCCACCTGGCTCAGCGTGATCTGCGCGCCGTTGGCGGCGACGATCGGCAGCCGCCGCAGCGCGCCGATCGAATCGCGCTCGGCGCGCGGATAGCGCACCACGATGGGATAACGCTCGCGCCCTTCGATGGTCTGGCCGATCTGGTCGCCACCCACGACGGTGGCGATCAGCTGCTGCACGCGCTGCTGGGTCAGCCCGTAGCGCGCCGCATCGTCCCGGCGGATATGCACGTCGACATAGCGGCCGCTGGTCGGACGTTCGGCAATCGCCGAGCTGACGCCAGGTACGGCCTTCGCCACTGTTTCGATGCGATCGGCCACCGCCTGCAGCGTGGCCAGGTCGGTGCCCAGCACCTTGATGCCGATGGGGCTCTTGATGCCGGTGGAGAGCATGTCGATGCGGTTGCGGATCGGCGGCACGAACAGGTTCGTCAGGCCCGGCACCTGCACGGCCTGGTCGAGTTGCGCCTTGATCTTCGCCATCGTCATGTCGGGACGCCACTGCTCCTTCGGCTTGAACGTGATAGTGGTCTCGAACATCTCCAGCGGCGCCGGATCGGTGGCGCTGTCGGCGCGTCCCGCCTTGCCGAACACATGCGCCACCTCGGGCACGGTCTTGATCATGCGGTCGGTGAGCTGCAGCAGCTGCGCCGCCTTGCCGGCAGACAAGCCCGGCAGCGCGGTGGGCATGTACAGCAGCGTGCCTTCGTCCATCGCCGGCATGAACTCGCTGCCGAGCCGGCTCAGCGGAACGAGCGCGGTGAGCAGCAGCAGGCCCGCCAGCAGCAGCGTCGTTCCCGGATGGCGCAGCACCGCGTCGAGTATCGGCCGGTAGCCACGCATCAGGACGCGATTGAGCGGGTTGTCGCGTTCCGCACGGATGCGTCCGCGCACCAGGTAGCCCGTCAGCACCGGCACCAGGGTCACCGCGAGGCCTGCCGCCGCGGCCATCGCATAGGTCTTGGTGAACGCCAGCGGCTTGAACAGCTTGCCCTCCTGTCCCTGCAGCGCAAACACCGGCACGAACGACAGCGCGATGATCAGCAGGCTCACGAACAGCGCCGGCCCCACTTCGGCGGCGGCCCTGGCGACCAGCGACCAGCGCGCGTTGCCTTGTGGCTCCTCGCCTGCGTGGGCCTGCCGCCAGTGTTCCAGATGCTTGTGCGTGTTCTCGATCATCACGATCGCCGCATCGACCATTGCGCCGATCGCGATGGCGATGCCGCCCAGCGACATCAGGTTGGCCGTCACGCCCTGCAGGTTCATCACGATGAAGGCGGCCAGCACGCCCAGCGGCAGCGTGACCACCGCCACCAGCGCCGAGCGCAGGTGGCCCAGGAACAGCACGCAGACCAGCGCGACCACCAGGAACTCTTCCAGCAGCTTGCCCCAGATGTTGTCCACCGCGGCATCGATCAGCTGCGAGCGATCGTAGGTCGGCACGATTTCGACGCCCGGCGGCAGGCTGCGCTCGAGCGAGGCCAGCCTGGCCTTCACCGCGGCGATCGCCGCCTTGGCATTCTTGCCGGCGCGCAGCACGATCACGCCGCCGGCGACTTCGCCCTGGCCGTCCAGCTCGGCGATGCCGCGGCGAAAGGTGGGGCCGCGTCGCACGCTCGCCACGTCGCGCAGCAGCACCGGCACGCCGTCGGCGTTGCTCATGACCGGCACGTTCTCGAAATCCGCGCGGGTCTTGAGGTAGCCCTCGCTGCGCACCATCAGCTCGGCCTCGCCTTGCTCGATGACCGAGCCGCCGTTGGCGCCGTTGGCGGCGCGGATCGCCTCGACCAGCTGTTCCACCGTGATGCCGCGCGCGCCCAGCGCCTGGCTGTCGGGCACGATCTGCCACGCGCGCTCCATGCCGCCGATGCTGGCCACTTCGGCAACGTCCGGCACGGTCTTCAGCTGAAAGCGCAGAAACCAATCCTGCAGCGCGCGCAGCTGGCCGAGGTCGTGTCGGCCGCTGCGATCGACCAGTGCGTACTCGTAGATCCAGCCCAGGCCTGTTGCATCCGGGCCGAGTGCGGGCGTGACATCGGCGGGCAGGCTGGCGCGCACCTGGCTGAGATATTCCAGCACGCGCGAGCGCGCCCAGTAGAGGTCGGTGGCGTCGTCGAACAGCACGTAGACGTAGGAGTCGCCGAAGAACGAATAGCCGCGAACGACCTTGGCGCCCGGCACCGACAGCATGGTGGTCGCCAGCGGATAGGTGACCTGATCCTCGACCACCTGCGGCGACTGGCCGGGGTAGCTGGTGCGGATGATCACCTGCGTGTCGGACAGATCGGGCAGCGCATCGACCGGCGTATGCAAGGCCGCGAACACGCCGGCCAGCGCGAGCGCCAGCGCGGCCAGCAAGACGAAGATGCGATGCGCGATCGCCGCGCGGATCACGGCGCCGATCATTGTCCGTGCCCCATGTGCATGCCAGGCATCGGCGCGCTCGCGGCCGGCGCCGGCGGCGCTTCATCGTCGCCCAGGCGCTCCAGCGCGCCCGACAGGCTCGCTTCGGAGTCGATCAGGAACTGGGCGGAGACCACCACTTTTTCGCCACCGTCCAGGCCATCGCGGATTTCGGTGTAGCCACCCGCCGAATGGCCGAGGTGCACGGCGACCGGGCGGAAGTGGCCGCCATCCTCGGCGACGATCACCCGCGCCTGGCTGCCGGTGGCGATCAGCGCGTCGTCGGGTACCACGGGCACGGCTTCGCCCGGCGCCGGGTCGAGTGCCACGGTGGCGAACATGCCGGCAGCCAGGGCGCCCTCGGGATTGTCGAGCACGATGCGCGCGCGCTGCGTGCGCGTCGTCGGGTCGATGTCGGGCAGCAGGGTTTCCACGCTGCCGTGAAATACGCGGCCCGGCAGCGCATCCACGGCAACCGTGGCCGGCGTGCCGGTTCGCACCGCGCCGGCGGCAGCCTGCGGCAATGCCGCTTCGATCCATACGGTGGACAGGCCGTTCAAGGTCATCAGCGTCTGGCCCGCCGTGACGCGCTGGCCCTCGCGCACGTCCAGCGTCGTGACGATGCCGGCCTGTGGCGCATGCACGGTGATCGCGGCGCCTGTGCCTGGCCGCGCGGACGCGATATCGGCGGATGTCAGGCCCAGCACCTGCAGGCGCTGCCGGGCGGCGGCGCGCAGATCCTTCGCTTCGGCCGATTGCGCGTGTCGAAGCGCGTCGTACTCGGCCAATGCGCTGTTCCATTGCGGAGCGAGCAACTCGACCAGGGGCGCGCCGGCGACGACGGCGGCATACGGCGCGCGCACGTCGAGCCGGGTAACGATGCCATCGGCGCGTGCGCTGATCGTGGCGGCCTTGCGCAGATCCCAGGTGACCGTGCCCGGCACGCGGATGGCGGAAGCGAGCACGCGGCGTTCGACCGGGGCGGTGCGCACGCCCAGGTTCTGCATCGTCGACGGGTCGATCCGCACGGCGTTGCCTGCGGCTTTTTCGTCGGCATAGCGCGGCACCATCTGCATGCCCATCGGCGACAGGCCCGGCTTGTCGAAGTGCTGCTGCGGCATCATGGCGTCGTACCAGTAGAGAACCTTCCTGCCGTCTGCAGGGTTCGCCGCCGCCGGCACCGGTGGCGAATGGCGGCGGCCAGCGAGATAGCCGGCCAGCAGCAGCGCCGCGGCCAGCAGGATCGAGCCGGGAATCATCAGCGCGCGCTTCATGGCGTCGTCTCCGAAAGGGGCAACAGGTAGGCCAGCGCGGCCCAGGCGCGGCCGTAATCCGCCTGCATGCGGACGTAGTCGGTGTGGTGGGCGATTTCGTCGCGGCGGGCGTCCAGCAAGGGCTGGATGTCGCCGCCGCCGCGATACGCCGCCAGCGCCAGCGCGACGCGGTCGCTGGCCAGCGGCAGCAAGGCATCGCGATGCTGGCGTACCTGCTGGCCCAGCGATTGCCATTGCGCCCACGCGGACCGGATCGCCTCGACCTGCTGGCGCCGGGCGTCGTCGTGTTCGGCGCGCACGGCATCGACCTCGGCTGCACGCGCGGAAATGCCCCGGTCCTGCCGGTTGCGGCTGAACAGCGGCAGGCTCACGCCCACCTGCAGCGACACCATGTCGGACAGCCCGCGCACGCGCGAGCCGTAGTTCATGCCGAGGTTCCATTCGGGATGCCGGTCGGCGCGCGCGGCGGCAAGCTCCGCTTCGGCAGCCTGCTCGCGTGCGGGCCAGCCCAGCAGGTTGCCCTGACGGTCGAGGCTGCCCAGCAGCGAAGCCTGATCGTGCGGCAGCACGGCGAAATCGGGCGGCTGCGCCAGCGGCTCGTCGACGGGCTCATCGAGCCAGCGGGCAAGGTTCGCGCGCGCCCGGGCCGCGCGCGCATTCGCATCATCGATGCGGTTTTCCAGATCGAGCGACTGCATGCGTGCGGCGAGCACCTGCGCCGCGCTGCCGGTGCCGCCGCGCAAGCGCGCCTTCGCGACAGCCACGTCCCGGTCCCAGGCCTGCTGCATGGATCGCAGCATCGCGGTTTCGCGCTGCGCACCCCACGCCATGATCCACGCGTCGGCCACTTGCTGGCGAATCCACAACGCGGTCGCCACTTCCGACGACGCCGCCAGATCGGCGCGCGCAGCGCCGATCGCCCGTTCCGCCTGGCGCTTGCCGCGCGAGGGCAGGGCCTGGCTGATGCCGACGGTGCGCATCGTCATATCGTCGCCGCCGGCCGTAAACGCGCCCGGTCCCTGTGCTGCGAGGTTGTCGACGCCGAACGTGAGCTGCGGATCAGGCAGCGCGCCCGCGCGGGCGGCTTCCTGCCGCGCCGATTCCGACTGGGCGCGGCGCGCCTCCAGCAGCGGCGCGCGTTCGATCGCCTGACGCATGGCGGCATCGAGGGTCAGCGTGGCCGGCGAGCTTGCCCACGCGGGTGAAACGGAAAGTATCGCGGCACACAGGAGCAGCCTGCGTGCATGTCGCGCCGAACTGGCGCGAACCGGGGAATGGGGAAACATGTCGGGCTCCGATCGAAAACCAGCACGGCCGTGCGCACACGGCCGACGGATGGCTGACGGCGCGGGGCTAGATCAGCAGGGAGCAGAACCGCAAGGAGGGCGGTGGATCGGGACGATGCAGCGCGGTATCGGGCAAGGCGACCCGACCGGCGGGCTGCGCGATGGTTCCCAGCAACATCGGCGATGCGGATGCGGACAGCAGTGGTGGCACCGTGGGCAGGCGCGCGTCGTGCGCCGACGCCGTATGGCTGGCGCAATGTCCGGCGCAGCGCGCATCTCCATCCGTACGGTGCGAGTCCGCCGTCGCGGAGCTCATGGCGGCGCAATCGCCGGTCATGACCACGTCCGTTGCTGCCGCGGGCAAGGTACAGACATAGGCCGCCATGGCCAGCTGCTGAAACAGCAGGCAGCACAGCACGATTCCGGTCCAGAGGACGCGGCGGCGACGGCTGATGTGGAGGCGCTTGCGCATGGCGGCGCTGATCTTAGCGCAGCTGGAGCCGGGTCCTGTCAAGCGGGCGGCGGGATTTTTCCTGCACGGGTCCGTGGCGTTTGCACATACTGCTGCCAGGTTCTGTCAGCAAGGGAGACGGTGAAACGATCCGCATGGTGGGTTTCGCCCGAAGGTGCGGGCATCATCGACGCACTGTTTTCTTTCCGCGGCCACATCCGTGTCGTCACGCTCCGCCGTTGCTCCACTCGCGTTCGCGATCGGCATGCTGCTGATCAGCATGGTCTCGTACCAGGGTGGCGCGTCGCTGGCCAAGCATCTGTTTCCGCAGGTCGGCGCGCAGGGCGCCACCGCGTTTCGGCTGGGGCTCAGCGCGCTGATCCTGCTGCTGTGGCGGCGGCCGTGGCGACGCTTGTGCGAGCGGCGCAACTGGCGCGCATTGTGGGGCTACGGCCTTTCCATGGGCGCGATGAACCTGGTCTTCTACATGTCGTTGCGCACGATCCCGCTGGGCATCGCGGTGGCGCTGGAATTCACCGGGCCGCTGGCGCTGGCGCTCGCCGGGTCGCGCCGCCTGATCGACTTCGTCTGGATCGCGCTGGTGGTGGCCGGGCTGGCGCTTCTGCTGCCGCTGCGCGGACAGGCGCAGGCGCTCGATCCGGTAGGCGTGATGTATGCGCTGGCCGCTGGCGTGGGCTGGGCCTTGTACATCGTGCTGGGCAAGCAGGCGGGCGCCGCCTACGGTGCGGACGCGGTGACGCTGGGTACGTCGGTCGGCGCCTTGCTGGCGATACCGTTCGGTGTTGCGCACGCCGGCGCCGCGCTGCTTTCGCCCGCCTTGCTGCCATATGCGCTGGGCGTGGCGGTACTGAGTTCGGCGCTGCCGTATTCGCTGGAGATGATCGCACTGACCCGGTTGCCGGCGCGCACGTTCAGCACCTTGCTGAGCCTGGAGCCGGCCATCGCCGCGCTCGCCGGCGTGGCGCTGCTGGGCGAACGGCTAAGCCTGATGCAATGGCTGGCGATCGTGATGATCATCGTGGCCGCCGCGGGCACCGCGCTGAGCGTGAGCCGTCCGCTCGCCGAACCGCTGGCGAACTGAGGCCCGCGCGCTCAGCCCGCGGCGGTGTTCACGGTCGCCTTGCGCTCCTGCTTGCCCCAGCCCACCGAAGGCCCGCGAACAGCCGTCCATACCGAACGCACCACCACGTAATACATCAGCTGGCGATAGCCGAAACGCTGCAGTACCAGCCACCACAGCAGGCTCCATTTCTCCTTCTTCTCCATCGCGAAGGCGAGTGCCGAGGCGCCGAGGTCGACCGCCATGAAGGCCGCGTAGAACGCCAGCATCCTGATCAGGTTGGTGTCGTCGAACTGGCCGCGGTGCTGCAGGTAATCCAGGCCGGTGTTGACGATCTGCCACACCAGCACCAGGTCGACCAGCGGCGACACCACCGAGAACACGATCTGGAACAGCCACACCTGCGGCAGCGCGATCATGCCGAGCGCGCGGTGACGCGGGTTGAAGGTGGCGTCGCGGTGCTTCCACAGGCATTGCAGGGTGCCGTAGGCCCAGCGGAAGCGCTGGCGGGCCAGGCCGCGGGCGGTGTCCGGCGCCTCGGTCCAGGCGATCGCCTCGGCATCGAACAGCGTGCGGTAGCCGGCCTTCTGCACGGCGATGGTGAGGTCCTGGTCTTCGGCGAGCGTGTCGGCGGGAAAGCCGCCGAGCTGTTCCAGCGCCGCGCGGCGCCACGCGCCGACCGCGCCGGGCACCACGGTGATCGCGCCGAGCGCGGCCAGCGCGCGGCGCTCGAGATTCTGCGCAGTGATGTATTCCAGCGCCTGCCACAGGGTGATCAGGTTGATGCGGTTGCCGACCTTGGCGTTGCCGGCCACGGCGCCCACCGAAGGATCGGCGAACCAGCGCACCAGTCGCGAAATGGTGCTGGGCTCGAACTGCGTGTCGGCGTCCAGCGCCACCACCACGGCGCCTTTCGACTCGAGCAGGGCGGTGTTGACCGCATGCGCCTTGCCGCCGTTGGGGATGGTGATCAGCCGCACGCGCGGCTCGCTGGCGTAGTGCTCGCGGACCACCGTGGAAGTGGCGTCGGTGGAGCCGTCGTCGACCACGATGATCTCGAGGTTGCGGTAGCGGCTGGCGAGGATGCGCTGGATCGAGCTGGCGATCACCTTCTCCTCGTTGTAGGCGGGGATCAGTACCGAAACCAGCGGCGGATCGTCGCCGAGCACCGGCGGCGGATGCCGGCGTTCACGCGCGCGGTTGAGCAGGGCGAGGCTGCCGAGCAGGATCAGCCGGGCCACGCCGAGCGTGATGGCAGCGGTCAGCAGCCAGCGGATCAGGTGGCCGAAAAAGCCCAGCGCGAGAAACACCGAACGGTCGGCCCATTGCGACAGCGAACCGGGCGCCAGCGTCGGCATGGTCTGCTCGCGGGTGAGGCCGGCCAGTTCGGATACGGTGACGAAGTCGTAGCCCTGCGCGCGCAGGCCGTCGATGATGCGCGGCAGCGCGGCAATCGTTTGCGAGCGCTCGCCGCCGCCATCGTGCAGCAGCACCACCTGGCCCTTGCGGTCCGGGTTGGTGGTTTCGATGCCGCCCAGCACGTTGTTGACGATGGCGTCGACGCCGGGGCGCTGCCAGTCTTCGGCGTCGACGTGCAGGCCGACCGCGAGGTAGCCCATCTTCTGCGCGATCTGGATCGGCACCAGCTCGTCGGCGGTGGTCGGCTCGGCGTCGCCGAAGTAGGGCGCGCGGAACAGCCGCATCGAATGCCCGGTGAGCGCCTGGAACAGGCGCTGGGTGGCATTGAGCTCCAGTGCCACGATGCCGGGCGGGCTGTCGCCGAGATTCGGGTGGGTGAACGTGTGGTTGCCCACGTCGTGGCCTTCGGCGACTTCGCGCTGGACCAGCCGCGGCGACATCTCGGCGTTCGAGCCGATGATGAAGAACGTCGCCGGCACATGCTTGGCCTTCAGGATGTCGAGCACCTGCGGCGTCCACTCCGGATCGGGGCCGTCGTCGAAGGTCAGCGCGATCTTGCGCGGCATGGTGCCGGCGCGATGGATCACGTAGGAGCTGGGCAGCGCGGTATAGGTTTCGTCGTCGATGCTGCCGTCGTCCTTGTCCAGCTCGACGGTGCGCGCGCCGGGCGACGGCTCGGTGGTGATCTCGAGCACCTCGCCCTGGCCTTCGATGTCGATGTCCTGGCCCTGGCCGATCGTGCGCAGCTGGTCCGGTGCAGCCGCACCGTAGTCGCGGCCGAGCACCGTCCAGATCGACGGATCCTCCGAACCCAGCCGCCACAGCGCGTAGCCGTAGGGCTTGTAGTCGTCGGCGGCGTGGATCTGGTTGTACGCGGTGACGCCATCGAGAAACCAGACCTGATGCGGGCTGCCGTCGTCCTCGCTGTAGGAGAAATGCGGGTTTTCCGAATCGGGATCGAAGCTGATCGTGGCCTGCGCATCGGCGGCGCGATCCATCGCATCCTGGAACGTCAGCGTTTCGGCGTTCTGTCCGTGCGACCAGTCGTAACCGTAGCTGCCGATCGCCACGATGGTCTGGTCGGGGTCGAGCACCTTCATGCGCTTGTCCAGCGTCTGCTCGAACCAGTCTTCGCCGGCGATGCTGCCGGGGTCCTTGCCGGCCCAGTGCTGGTCGTAGGCCATCAGCAACTCGAAGTCGACGATGTCGGCATAGCCGGCGTAATCCCAGTCGGCGTCGTCGAACGGCACCGACAGCACGATGCCCCAGCCGTGCGGATCGAACGCATCGTTGAGCTCGGACAGGAAGGCCTTGAGGTTCGCCTGCGAGCTTGCGGGGATCTCCTCGAAGTCGATCGTCACGCCCTGGAAGCGGTTGGCGGAAAGGAACGCCACGATCTGCGCGATGCGCGCCTGCCGCGCCGCCGGATCGGCCAGCAGGCGCGCCAGCCCCGCGCCGTCCCAACTGCCGCCGACCGCGTTTTGCAGCAACGGCAGGATCGGGGTGGACGGCTTCTGCGTGCGGATCAGGTTGAGCGCCTTGGCGTCGATGCTGGTGTGCAGCGCCATGTCCGGGCCGCTCACGCTCATCCAGGTCGGGATCACCCAGTCCAGGGTGGGCAGCGCGCGCTTCAGCGACGGGTAGCTGGCTTCATCCCAGTTGACGTAGAAGCCGATGGCCAGCGGGCGATCGGCCGGCTTGTCCAGCGAGGGCGGCGGCGTGTGCACGGCTGCCGGCTTGCCGGCATGCGCACGCCTGGCGTGCAGCAGCTTCTGTCGCGCACGCACCTCGGCGGCAAGTTTCGCCGCCGGCTTCAGCAGTTCCGGCGCCGCGGCCTTCACGCTGGTCAAGGCGTGCCGCGTCTTGCCGTACTCGCCGATATGCAGGCCGACCATGTTCGGTCCCACGAAAAGACTGACGGCGCATGCCACCACGAACAGCGTGCTGATCACGCCGGCGGCCAGCGCGAATCGCGACACGTGCGTGGCGCGACGGCCGGTCGGGTCGAAGAAGATCGGTTTTTTTTGCATGCCAGGAGTCGGGTCGGCGGGCGCGGAGGATCGCCAGTGTGCACGCAACAGCTTAACCGGCGCGGAGCGGGTTGCAGTGCAGGTTCAACCGATCACGGGTCCGGGCACCGGCTTGCTGAAATCATGCGGGGCCAGGTTTCCGGTCAGCCGGAATACGCCCTCGTGAATCTTGCGCGGCAGCACCACGTCGAGCACGGTGGTCTGGTGCGGGCCGAGCACGCCGAACAGGTCATCGCCTTGCGCACTGGCCGCCAGCGCATGGTGCACCAGCCCGTCGAGGTCGATGGGTTGCACGCTGGCGCCGTAGGGGCGGTGGCTGGCGACGGGCGGGCGCAACGTCTTGCGCGTGTTGCGCGGATCGGCCACGCGGGCGTCGCCAGCCAGGAGGCTGTAGTTGAGGAATAGCGAAACGCTGGTGCGCTGTTTCGAGTTGGCCTGGCGGTCGATCATGAAGCCCTCGGGCATCAGGTCGGCGCTGGCCTGGCTGCCGGCGGTGAGCAGGAAGCCCGCGCCGTTCAGCGGTTCGCCGGCCTCGTCGGTGAGCCGCACGATCAGCAGGCTGCGCGGGTCGTGGATGTGCACGCGCGGCGCGAACGGACCAGCCGGCTCCAGTTCCACCTTGTCGCCGTCGCGGTCGGCGTTCTCGCGGTCGAACGCGTCGCAGAGCGCATCGTATTCGCCGGCATTGCGTATGAGCAGGCAACGCAGAACCGCTTGCACGGTGGCCGGCGCGGCGCTGGCCATGATGCCCTGGGCGAGGCCCGAATGGGCGGCGCCGGCGATCAACTTGAACGCGCAGCGAGGGCCGCGGCTGAGGTTGAGCGCCAACGCGTCGATGCCGCCCGGACCGCTGACGGTCTGCGGCGACAGCACGGCGTGATGCGCGTTGAGATTGGCCGATGCGATGCGCACGACACCATCGGAACCGTCCTCGCCGGTATAGCTGTTGAGGTGGTCGTACAGCGACCGGTCGGGGCGGTCGCCGGTCAGCACGAACTGGAACTGCCCGCGTTTCAGCGGATCGTCGCTGTGGATGTAGTCGAGGTTGAGCGACAGCGATTCGGCGCTGCCCAGCTCCAGCCAGTCGAGGATGCGCTGGCCCGGATCGACGCCGGCGAACCACGACTTGATCCGGCCGAGCATGCCCTTGCCCAGCTGCGCCAGCGCCGAGCCGAAGTTGGCAGGCGCCAGCATCACCAGGTGGCTGAGCCTGATCGTGCTGTGCGTGGCCGGCTTGTCGCGCTGCGCGCGCAGCCACTCGCGCACCACCGGGCCGCCGGTGGAGTGCGTGATGCAGGCAAAGCTGGCGTCGAGCAGATGCAGGTCGCGCAGCGCATGATCGAATGCGCGGACCAGGTCGGGCATGGTCACCGCATCGTCGAAACTCACGTACTCGGACAGCCAGATGTCGGCGAGCGTCAGCGAAAGCCCCGTGGCAGAAGCCTGCTGCTGCAGCTGCTGTGGCAGCAGGCCGTAGGTCGAGGTGCTGGTGACGCTCCAGCCGTGGACGAAGACGAGTGTGGTCATGGTCCGCTCCTGTTGCGATGGCCCAGCCTAGCCAGTTTTCCTGACGGAACCGCAACGACCCCATCGGTGTCGGCCGTGCCGGCATAATCGCGCTTTCCCGTTTGCCTGACACCATCCATGACCTTGACCGTATTGCTCATCCTCGGGCTGCTGGCGCTGGCGCTGGCCTGGCTGGGATGGCGCCGCTGCAGCCGCGCCCTGCTGGCGCTGGCGTTGATCCTGCTGTTCGCCATCGGCTGCGGACCCGTGCCGAGTGCGCTGCTGACCCGGCTGCAGTCCGGCGAAGCCACGGAGGCGCCAGCTGCATGGGGCCAGCGCAACGCGATCGTGCTGCTCGGCGCGGGCACATTGCGGACGGGCGGCGGGCAGGTCGAGGCAACGCTGTTCGCGTACGGACGCATCGCCAAGGCGGCGATGCTGTATCGCGCCTGCCGGCAAAGCGGCGCGCAGTGCAAGGTCGAGGTGAGCGGCGGCGATGCGCGGGGAACAGGCCGTCCGGAAGCGGCGGTCTATGCGGATGGCCTGCAGCGGCTCGGCGTCGATCCGGCCGACCTGCTGCTGGAATCGCGCAGCATGAATACCTGGCAGAACGCGCAATTCAGCGGGCCGCTGCTGAAAGCGTGGCATGCCGATCGCGTGCTGCTGGTTTCCTCGGGCTTCCATCTGCGCCGCGGCCAGTTGTACTTCACCCACTTCGGCATCCAGGCGACGCCGGTGCGCGCGGACTACGTGGATGGCGTGATGTCCTGGCTGCCGCTGGCGTACAACTTCACGATGGCCGACGTGGCGCTGCACGAATACATGGGCATCGCGCGCTATCACGTGTACAACGCGATGGGCTGGAACGTGCAGGCCACGAAGCCTGGCGCATGGTAGAGACAGCGCGCCGCCCACAGGGACTTTCTCCGGCGTGCGCGCTGCCCGTCGCCATATCACCAAAGAGCAATGGCGCGCGGGATGCTCCTGCGCGCATCGGCGGGTTCAGGCCGGCTTGTCGAGCGAGGCGAGGTCGATCACGAAGCGG
>Ga0207664_10000571_pt1 | contig 25842 bp, 24 predicted proteins | sample LARL83metaG_FD_184349 | JGI IMG/M metagenome (GOLD analysis project Ga0207664, IMG submission 184349) | Corn, switchgrass and miscanthus rhizosphere microbial communities from Kellogg Biological Station, Michigan, USA - LAR L8-3 metaG... | ecosystem: Host-associated > Plants > Roots >... | reverse complement strand
GTCAATTAGCGGCCGCCGGTCGATGGCGGAAAAACGGTGACGTTACGCCGTTGCGCCGGGAGGATCAAGCCCGTGACAGATGCGCCGCGCCACCGTCCGTCAATGGAACCGTCATGCTGATCGCGGCCGGACCGCGTGATCCATACCGGCGCGCGATCGCTCGCCTTTTCGCGCCCGGGACGTCGCGATCGGCGCCAAGGTCGGCGCAGGAAGGTCGGCAGCCGATCCCATTAAACGCTTCGCCCTGATGCGGGAGGGTATCGCGAAAAGCTCGGGGACGGCATAGCGCCGCCCCCGCCGTTCCCTAGAACGCCTTCAAAGCATGACGCTTACGCGCCCTTGTCGCTGAATATCGGGGTTGGCGTCAGAGCCAGAAAGCGCTCGGTCCGCGTGGCTCTCCGGCTTTCCGCGTTGCTGCACTCGGCTGCCGCATTCTTTGCGGGCGCCCATGTCGTGCGAGCGAGACTCGAGTCGCCGAGATTCCGGTCGGCCTGAAGCTCGCGATAGAAATCGCCGGTGAACGGGTTCATGCTGCTATCGTCGGCCAGCGCGACGCCGGATGTGCCGACGACCAGCGCGGTCGCGATCACAATGCGTCTGCTCGCTGCATAAGTTTTACGAAACATGACTTGCTCCTTCAGACGTACGGTTAGGAAATGATTCCGGTGCGGGTCATGCGGTTGCACCACGGGCGACGTCGGCTTGCGCAATGCAGTCGCGATGCCGAGCGATCGCGCGTCACGGCTTGGCTTCACCCGCACCAGGGTCGAGCGCATTGCCATCGGTCGTGCAAGCTCGCATACCCTGTCAGACCGCAGCGACGTGCTGCTTATGCCGCAGGGAATAAATGAAGGCGTCGTGCTTGCAATGCGGCTCGCGCGAAGCGCTCGCCAGGGTCCCTGGCGGCGAGAGTCGCGGGTTACGCTGTGGAATATCTAACCGGGCACGACTTTCTGCGCAGCGCTATGCGCAGAAATCGAACGAAGATAAGCCGACGTGCGAAGCTACGCGCGTTCCAGGGCGTCGACGGAGCCGAGTCCCGCACTGATCGAGGCGCGCTAAGCGGCTGGAGCCTACGGTGTGGCCGACTGCCGCGCCAGCCGCTGGACGAATTCGGTCAACTCGTCGGCGTTGACGTCGGATACGGCGATCCAGTCCATGCCCGAGCCCGTCGCATGCACGACGTTGAAGCCGCGCACCGTTCGCAATGTCAGCGGCGCGGGCGCCGACTCGGGGCTGACGAAGACATCGATCGTGTGCAACCGATGCGTATAGACGAGCGTGGCGACCCGCTGCTTGTTGAGCATGTCGACGCGCCCTCCGGTCAACGGGAACCCCTCGCTGGCCAGATCCTGCACCGGCGGCGAATAATCGAGACGGGCGGACAGCCACGGCTTGACGGTGTGCTGATCGGACGATGCGACCTGGACCAGATGGTTGTTCAGCGTTGCCCGGACGTGCATTGCCACCGCCTCGACGGCGACACCCTCGTTCGTGCGCCACGCGATCACCGTCGTACCGATGCTCCAGGCCAGCAGGGTGGCGGCACAGCCGGCGACGAAGCCCCCGGTAAGCCAGCTCCAGCGATCGCGCCGCGGCCGCGGACGAGCCGGCGCCGTGTCCTGCGCATTGGCCAGCAGCGCACGCACCCGTTCACGCAGCGCCGGCGTCGCGGTGAAGTAGGGCACCTCGGCGCCGATCCGCGCTCGCAGCGCAAGCAGGTCCTGATGTTTCGCCGCGCATGTAGCGCAGCCGCGCAAATGCTGTTCGATCGACCGCCGCTGAAGGGCATCGCTTTCGCCGTCGGCATATCGTTCCACCAGCATTCCAGCTTCATTGCAATTCATTGTTCACCTCCGGACGTTCGTCCGCGGATCGAATGTAGCAGCGGCGAGCGGCGCAACAAGGCACGGGCACGGGCGAGCCGCGACATGACGGTGCCGACCGGAATATCGGCGATGCGCGCGATCTCCTTGTACGACAATTCCTCGAGCTCTCGCAAAACCAATACCTCGCGAAAGACCAGCGGCAGCTCGCCCACCGCTTCCGCCAGCAGTCGCGACTCGGCATTGCGCAAAGCCGCCAGTTCGGGTCCTGCGGATGAATGGTCGGCGGCCATATCGATCGCCGAGCCGTCGTCCTTGACAAGCTCCGCCGGCCGGTTGCGCCCGCACCAGTCGTAGAAAGCATGGCGCACGATCGTGAGGAACCAGGCCCTGGCGGCGCCATCGCGAAGCGTTCCGACATACTTGAGCGCGCGCATGCAGGCGTCCTGGACCACGTCCTCGGCGTCGTGGACGTCGCGGGTCAGCCAGCGTGCCAGGTTGTAGCCGGCGTCCAGATGCGGCAGGACCAGCTCCTCGAAACGGGCGTGCTCGGACAATTGAAGCTCGATTCCTTGTTGACGACCCTCGCGGTCGATTTATTCCCGCCGCACCCGTGGACTATTGCTTGTGCACATGCACGACGCCGGTCATGAACGGATGTACGGTGCAGATATAACCGAAGTCGCCCTCTTGGGAAAACACATGCTCGAACTTGTCGTCGGTATCCAGACCTTTCGAGGCAAAGCTCCTGTCGTTGCTGCTCACCGTATGCGGCGTTTCGTCTGCGTTCGTCCAGACGACCTTGGTGCCGGGCGCGATCGTGATTTCTTTCGGCCCGTACTCGAACTTTGCGATCCTGACCTCGGCGGTCGGCGCGGGCCCCGCAGCCGTTGCAAGAATCGCCGGCATGACCATGGCTGCGCAAGGTGTCAGCGCGATCACGGCACAGACGCGAAGCCAGCGGGGGGCGTTGCGAAAAGCGTTGTTCATGGCACTGTCCTTGTGTCTAGACGGCGAGCGGTCTGTCGATCAACGCTAGCTGATGGCTTCCGCGTACGAGGCTCAGCTGGCGCGTGCCCAGCAGCTTGCCGAGCTCTCCGGCCGGCACCGTAACGGGGCCGGGCTCGCCGATGCCTGCCTCGCCCGGCGTGGGCAGCGGGTAGGCGAGCGACATCGCGGTGTGTAAAGCGATGTTCCCTTCGACTTTCTGCAGCACCTGATGGATATGTCCGTTCAGCACGGTGACCGATCCGAACGGGCGCAGCAGCGCCATCGCCTGCGCCGAATCGGCGGTGCCCCAGCCCCAGGGTTCCCAGATCGTCCACAGCGGGATATGCCCGAGAACCACGACCGGCGTCGAGCTCGCGACGCGGGCGAGATCGCTTTTCATCCAGGCGAGTTGCTCGTCGCCCAATGCCGCCAGCGTTCCCGCCTTGAAGTTGAGCACGTTGTTCAGGCCGATGAAGTGCACGCCCGCCTGATCGAAGCTGTACCAGGCCTTGCCGTTGCCGTCGTGATCGAAATGCTTCAGGTAGCCGGTGACACCCTCATCGATCGTGTCGTGCTCGCCCGGAACCGTGTGCACGCGATCGACGCGCAGCTCCTGCAGAAGCTCGCGCGCCTGACCGAATTCCTCGGGTTTCGACAAATGGCTGACGTCGCCCGTATGCACGACAAAGGCCGGCGCTTGTGGCAGCGCATTGATCTCGGCGATCGCCCGGCGCAGGCTGCCGACGACGTCGGGATTCGCCTGCTTGCGAAAGCCGATATGGGTGTCGCTGATCTGTACGAAGGTCAGCGCGTTGAGCGTGGCCGCCGCAGGCCTGCCGGAACCAGTCGCGCCGAGCGCGTGCGGAACACCGCCGGCGACGGTCCACACGACGGCGGCGCCGGTCCAGCTGGCGAGACAGCTCAACGCCTGGCGCCGGGCGGGATTATGGCCGGAGCCGTCAGAGTTGCGTTTGCTCATGAGATTTTTCCTCGGTTTCGGGGTAAGTGCGGGTGCTTGCCCGTAGTACCGAGAGGCCCGGGGATTTATTCCCGATGGCGCGGTCCGGGCGAACCGGGGAGCTCGTGCCCGGCGAGGTCCGCACGCGATGCGGACGTTCGCGGAAGGTTACATCTGCTTGAACAGATGATTGAAGGTGCGGCTTACTTCGAGTTTTTCGTCGCTGCCCCTTACGTGCACGATCTGGTGGCCGCGGAAGTCGCGGCTGACCTGCTCGACGGCATCGACGCGAACGACGGTGGAGCGATGGATCTGCCAGAATTCGTCCGGGTCCAGTTCTTCGATCAGCTCCTTGATCGGCTTGCGGATCAGGGCTTCGAAAGTCCGGGTCTTCACCAGCGTGTACTTGTCCTCGGCGCGGAAGAACAGGATCTCGCTGGTCGGGATCATGCGTATGTTGGCGCCGACGCTCGCCTGTACCCAGCGCATGTACTCGCGCCGCTTCAGATCGCCGGCCCCAAGTCGTTGCGATAGCTGCTCCAGCACCTCGCTCATCGGATCGGGCGCCTGCTTCAGCCGCTCGCGCAAGCGCTGGCAAGTCAGCGCCACTCGCTCGGGCTCCGCCGGCTTGAGCAGATAATCGACTGCACCATGCTCGAATGCGCTGATCGCGTATTGGTCGTGCGCGGTGACGAACACCACGTGCGCGCGGCCGGCAAGCGCCTGGGCCGTCTCGATGCCGTCCATTCCCGGCATGCTGATATCGAGAAAGACGATGTCCGGATGGAGGCTGTGCACCATCGCTATCGCCTCGCGGCCGTTGCTTGCCTCGCCGACGATCAGGAGCTCGGGCCACGCCTCCTTCAGCCGGTCGATGATCTGTTCGCGCATCAGGCGCTCGTCGTCGGCGACGACGGCCGACGGGACAGCGGAAGCAAAGGAGGCGGCCATTCAGACGGTGGTGGGATCCGCCGGTGCAGGGGCGATTTCGTAGGGCACTTTGATCGTAGCGCAGGTTCCGCCCGCGGGCGGCACCGTGATGATCAGCTCAGCCCGGCCCTTGTACAAGGCCTGGAGGCGTTCCCGGACATTGGCCAGCCCGACGCCCGCCTCGGCGGTCGGCATGAAACCGACGCCGGTATCGAGCACATGGACCGCCAACTGGCCATCGGCGACCTCGGCGCTGATCTCGAGCCTGCCGCCCTCGGGTTTCGGCTCCAGACCGTGCTTGATCGCGTTTTCCACCAGAGTCTGCAACATCATCGATGGGAAGACGGCCGATTTCAATCCTTCCGGAACGCTCACGACGGTCTGCAGCCGGCCGTCCATGCGAACCGCCATGATTTCCAGGAATGCCGCGCAAAGATTGACCTGCTGGCCGAGTGTCGGCCGGCGGCCTTCGCGCATCTGCGGCATCGCCGAGCGCAGATAGCGGATCAGGCTCTGTTGCATCTTGGAGGCGCGCGGCGGGTCGGTCTGAATCAGCTGATCGATGCTGGCCAGCGTGTTGAACAAAAAATGCGGCTCGATCTGGGCCTGCAGCGCTTCCATGCGCGCTTCCAGCACGGTGCGCTCGAGTTGCTCGGTCTCGGCCTGCTTGGTCGCCTCGTTCGCGGTCACTTCCGCTCTGCGCTTGCCGCCCGCCACCACCTTGATGATGGCCGAGACGACGATGAGCAGGAAGAACCAATGGGGAGCTTCGCCGACACGGTGGCCGGAAGAGCCGAGCGAGCTGAGCATGCCGGTCAGGATCAGCCCCAGTAAGGAAACGAGCAGCAGCTTCTTCCATGACACCACGGCCAACCAGTCGAAGAAACGCCACCAGACGACGACGATGCCGTCCCAGACCTCGCGCAGCGTTCCCTGGCTCGCGGATCGCGGCGGACCCTGGCGGCTGTCGCCGCGCGCGGCAGTGCTTCCTCCGCCTGGATTGGGTCGATCGGTATTCACTTTATTGCCCTCTGAAACCTATCTGTCAGGAGGCAAGACTACGGGAGGGGACCGCCGGGCTCCAGCGCTGCCGGACACAATGCGCCACGGAAGGCGTGAAGCGCAGGAAAACGCCATAATTCGGTATCACCGCCGGGTGGTGCGCTCTTGACGCAAGCCGCGCCGAAGCTGGCACCCGGCCATCGCAATCCTTCGATCCCGTCGGACTGGAGAGCCCATGCAGAAGATTACCCCTTTCCTCTGGTACGCCACCCAGGCCGAGGAGGCCGCGGCTTTCTACGCATCGATCTTCCCCGATTCGCGTGTTGAACGCGTGGTGACGCTGCCCAGCGAGTCGCCGAGCGGACCGCCGGGGTCGGTGAAAGTCGTCGATTTCATTCTGTTCGGCCAGCCTTTCGTCGCCATGACGGCCGGCCCGTTGGATCCGTTCAACCACGCGGTGTCGTTCGTCGTGAACTGCGAAAACCAAGCCGAGATCGACCGCTATTGGAATGCACTGCTCGATGGCGGCACGCCCGAGCAGTGCGGCTGGCTGAAGGACCGCTTCGGCCTGTCGTGGCAGATCGTGCCCACGGTTCTCGGCGATATGATGGCCGACCCCGATCGGGCGAAGGCGAAACGGGCGGCGGATGCCATGTTGAAGATGATCAAGATCGATATCGCCGCCTTGCAGTCGGCCTATAAGGGAAGTCGCTAGGCACTTCTCAGTTGGCTGCGCAGCTGGTTCTTTTGCACTTTGCCGGTGGCGGTCTTGGGCAGCGAGCCGAAAACGATGCGCTTCGGCGTCTTGAATCGCGCCAGCCGGGCGCGGACATGGTCGATCAGCTCGGCGTCGGACGCGGCCGCGCCATCCTTCAGCGCAACGAACGCCACGGGAACCTCGCCCCACTTTTCGTCGGGTGCGGCGACGACCGCGACTTCCATCACCGCCGGATGCGTTGCCAGCGCTTGCTCGATCTCGACCGAAGAGATGTTTTCGCCGCCGGAGATGATGATGTCCTTGGCGCGATCGCGCAGCTGAATGTAACCATCGGGAAACATCACGCCCAGATCGCCGGTCCTGAACCAGCCGTCCGGGCAACTCCGGCGCGTCTCTTCTTCGTCCTGGTAATACCCCAGCATCACGTTGTTGCCGCGGATGGCGATCTCGCCCATCGTCTTTCCGTCGGCGGGGACGTCGCTACCCCGTCGATCGACCACGCGAACGGTTTGGCCGATGACGTTGGCAACACCCTGGCGCGCTTTGAGCTTCGCCTGGGCCGGAATCGCGAGGCTGTTCCACTCGGTGCGCCATTCGCAGACGACGGCAGGACCGAAGGTTTCGGTCAGGCCATAAAGGTGGGTGATGTCCATGCCGAGCTCCGCCAGACGCTCGAGCAACGCGGGTGTCGGCGGTGCACCCCCCGTTCCGATGCGAACGCGCCGCGGCAGCTTGTCCTCGCCCGCGGCAGGATCCCAGATCGTCGTGGTCAGCACCGTGGGCGCGGCGCACAGGTGAGTGACGCCCGAGTGCCGCATGTGGCGCCAGATCGCGACGGGTTCGACCCGGTCCATGCACAGGTGCGTCCCCCCCATCGCCGTGACGGCCCAGGGAAAACACCAGCCGTTGCAATGGAACATCGGCAGTGTCCAGAGATACACCGAGTCGCTGTCGAGCCCCAGGTGAAGCGCCATCGCGAGGGCTTGCAAGTACGCGCCGCGATGGTGATACATGACGCCCTTCGGGCGTCCCGTCGTACCGCTGGTGTAATTGATGGCGAGCAAGGAGCGCTCGTCGGCAAGCGGCTCGAACGAGGGAGATGCATCCGCGACCAGTCTGTCCAGCTCGCCGGCCGCACCACCGGCCTGCACGAGTCGCAATTCCGGCCCGACTTGCGCGCCCGCCGCTGCGGCCGCTGCCGCGAACTGATGATCGTAGACCAGGACCGAGACGCCGGCGTGACGCAGGATGAAAGCGATATCGGACGGCGTGATGCGGGTATTGAGCGCCACGAGAGCCGCGCCGGCGAACGGCACCGCGTAATGGGCGGCGAGCATCACATGGGAATTTCCCGCCAGGACGGCCACGCGGTCGCCCGGATCGACGCCGAGCGCCTTCAACGCCCCTGCGAACTTGAGGGTTCGCTCGAGGAACTCCCCGTAGGTGAACTTCAGACTGCCATCGACGACGCCGACGCGGTCCGAAAACACCCGCGCCGCGCGATGAAGAAACGCTGTCGGACTCAGTGGCTCGAAATTGAAACCGGATTGCATCGTGCCGTTCCTTGGGTCGGAGATATTTATACCGCAAGTAGGCCAAATCGGCCCGGAATCGTCCCGTCGGCCGCGCGAGATTCGCCGGCCGGGCCGCGTTGGTCTATCCTTCGCCATGATGCGGCAATCCACCACGACGCTGGCATTCGATACCCGCGGGCGAGGCCTGATCGAGATCACTCGCCCGGTCGCCGACTGGACGGCCGCAACCGACATGGCGGACGGCCTGCTGACGCTTTTCGTGCGCCACACGTCGGCCAGCCTGGTCGTGCAGGAAAATGCCGATCCTGACGTCCGCGGCGATCTGGAACGTTTCCTGGCTCGGCTGGTGCCCGATGGCGACTCGCTGTTCCGGCATCGCGACGAAGGAGCCGATGACATGCCCGCGCATGTCCGCGCCGCGCTGACAGCGGTCCAGCTGTCGATTCCGTTCTCCGGCGGACGCCTTGCGCTGGGCACATGGCAAGGGATTTACCTCTGGGAGCACAGGATTCGTCCGCATCGGCGCGAAGTCGCCTTGCATCTGATGGGCACCTGACTATGATCGGTACGAAACGGGAGAGATCGGAATGAATCGGATATTGCTCGGTGTCCCATTGGCGTACATGCTGTGTGGCGGCCCGGCCTTGGCTGCCTACCAGGATGAGGTATTGGCCGACAACCCGGTCGCCTATTATCGATTCGAGGAAACTTCCGGCACGACGGCGTTCGATACGGCGAATTCCAACGATGGCAGTTACGTCAACGGCGTCCTGCTCAATCAACCAGGCGCGCCTGCCCTCGGCAAAGCCGCGAGCTTCGACGGCATCGACGATTACGTCAGTACGCCGCGCACGGTTTCAACCGACTTCACGCTGGAAGCCTGGGTCAAAACGACAGCACCGAGCTTGACCGGCAGCCAGTCTTACGAAGGCAACGGATTGCTCTGGTCCGATGTCGGAGGCGCGGCAAACGATTTCGCGATGGCGATGCTGAACAACGGGCTTTCTTTCTTCACCGGGAATCCCGACGTCACGGTGACCAGCGCCACTGCGATCAACGACGGCGTCTGGCACCATCTGGTCGCGACGCGAACCCAGGGAGGAAGCGTCGAGATATTCATCGATGGCGTCTCTCAGGGAACGACGACAACGAACAATAGTCCTCTGAACGGCAATCCTTCGATCATGATCGGAGGCAACGTGCTCGACGGGCGATATTTCGCCGGTTTGATCGACGAGGTCGCCTATTATCCCAGCGTGCTTAGCACGGCGCGGATCCGAGCCCATTTTCGAGCCGGAGCGCTCTCCACTGCGGCGGTGCCGGCGCTCGGCGGGTGGGGTCTGGCGGGGCTGGTCGCGTTTGTGGGGCTGTTGGGCATTTATCGTATGCGGAAGTACCGGATCGGACGACAAGATTCTTAAAGGACGAATGATGAAAAAAGTCAGTGCAAAAAAGGTGCAGGATCTGAAGCAGAGGCAACAAACGCCATTGACGACGCCCACCGACCTGCGGTCCAAGGGAGTCAAGGATATCGCCGGAGCGCTGAACGCCATCCTGGCGGATGTCTTCGCGCTCTACCTCAAAACCAAGAATTTTCACTGGCACATGAGCGGGCCGCATTTCCGCGACTATCACCTGCTGCTGGACGACCAGGCGGATCAGCTCTACGCGATGACCGATCCGATTGCCGAGCGAATTCGCAAGCTCGGCGGCACGACGCTGCGCTCGATCGGACACATCGCTCGGACGCAGCGCGTGCTGGACAACGACGCGGCGTATGTCCAGCCGCTGGATATGCTCGCTGAGCTGCGCGACGACAACAAGATGCTCGCCGCGAGGCTGCGCGAGGTACACGACGTGTGCGACGAGCACCGCGACATCGCAACGGCGAGTCTGATCGAGGTCTGGATCGACGAGACCGAGCGCCGGACCTGGTTCCTGTTCGAAGCAAGCAGGCAGGGCGATGCAACCGGTCACTGATTGGCGCTGAAGGCGGAGACCCGTCTCTTCGGCGGGCAAGTCTTGCTTTTTGCGAGTTCGGCGCGAGATGCCGGTAGCCCGCACCTTCCGTTTTCTGGCTTTTCCGGCGGCGCTCTTTTTCGCTGCCGCATCAACCGGCACGGGACTCGAACCCGGCGGCTTGAGCGACTTCAGTGTCGAGTTGCCGCAGGAGCTGCGCCAAATAGCGGGACGCGGCGGCATGGCGCCGGTCACGCGTGCGCTGGTCACGGTAGCCGTCCCGGTGGATTTCGACGCGGCCCACGTTTATCCGGTGATGGTCATCAGTGCGACCGCCGATCCGCAATATCATTCGAGCCGTCGCCTGCTCGCCGCATACGCTGAAACGGCAGTAGCCGGTGGTTGGATACTGATCGCTGCCGACCCCGCCGAGGAAGTCTCTGGCGAACGCGACGACGTCAATCTTCGCTATGCGCTCAACGCCACGGCGCTGGCGGCATTGGAGTCGCAATGGCCGCAGGCCGGCAAAGCGCCACTGGCTTTCGGCGGCTTCTCGGGCGGCGCGAAATTCTCGGGCTGGCTTGCGCCGGCATTCGCGCGGCAGGGGCGCGCTATCGTCGGGATTTACCTTGCCGGCATCAACTCCGACACGATCATAGCCGCGACCCGGCAATTCGGCCTGTTGAACGATAGCTTTCGACGCACTCCCGTTTTCCTGCAGTCGGGACAGAACGACCAGGTTGCGACACCGGCCGATCACCGACGCATTCACGACGAGCTCGAGCGCGCGGGATTCAGCCAAGTTCGTATCGAATATGGGGCAGGCTCGCATGAGGTCGACCCGCCATCGCTGCGAGCGGCGCTCGACTGGTTTCGCACAGTGAGCTCGTCACGACGGAACTTAAGCTTGCGACAAGATCGCGCTGCTTGGTGGCAAAAAAAAGCCCCGCAGATGCGGGGCTTCAATGCCGCTGATCCCGACGAGGGGCCGATAAACGGGCGCCCTCGCGAGGATTGGAACTAACGCCGACTCACTTCAACTTGACGCCGATCAGCTGAGCCTCGGGCTCGCCGCTGGCGTTGTCGAGTGTGACGACCATAACGCCCTTTGGCGGCGTCAACGCAAACTCGGCCGAATTGACCGCGATCGTGTTGCTCGAGTCCGACCCGCCCGGTGCGACGACCGCAAAGCCGCCGGTGGAGATCGCGCTCGACCAGACGTTGAACTTCGCTACCCCTGGCACGTCGATGCCGCCGCCGTTGATAACGTCGAAGCCCGTCGCGTGATACGTAATACGGGGATGCGCCGCGTTGAGACACGGTTCCCCGGTGCGGCAGAGCTGCGAGGTCAGGACCGCCAATTCGGCGATCGAGCGGTCCGTCGGTGCGGTAGCCAGGAAATTGATGCTGGCGCCCGGCGAGCGGGTGCTGAACACAAATGTGCCCATCACGCCGTTGAAGGTTCCCGTCTGGAGCGCACCCTGATCGACGCCGACGACGACATAATCATCGGTGCCGTCGCCATCGACGTCGACGCCGATGTCGAACTCGTTGCTCGACGGGCTCGACCACCGGCTAAACGTGTTGACGGCGAAGACCAGCAGCTTCTGCGTCGCATCCCAGTCGAACGATTGCGTTCCCACGGCGCGTATATTGTTCGTGGATTTGCCACCCTTGACTTTTCCGCCTTCGAGACCCCACGCATAGAAGTCCGCGCTGGCCGGAATGGCGCCGTGCTTGTTGGTCACCGTGGCGACCGTCGACGGATTGGTTCCCTGGAGGTTGCCGAGCACCGTCGAGATATCCGATTGCGCCCTTGGGACCAGGTAGTAGGGGACACGGAGCGTGACGTTGCCGTTGTCCGACGATGTCGCAGGCGTGAACTGCACCAGGCCCGCCACTTCACGGAATGACAGCCCAGCGCCGTCGGCATTGCCCGCCGTCGCCACCGGAACCTGCAGCGTCATTACCACTTCGGCGGAGTTGTTCGCCGGAACGGTTACCGACGTCTTGTCGAAGCTGACCGAATGCGGCCGGCCGGCTGCGTTCGCGACCGCGACGTTGAAGCTTGCCGGCACCGAGCTGTTGTTCACCAGCTTGATCGCCTGCGTGCCGCTGAAGTCGCCGGCGAGCTCCTGGTAACCGAAGTTGGCCGAGACGGTATAGCTGCCGTTGTTCGCCCGCGCGATCACCTGCGAAAGCGTCGACTTGCCAGGCTGTACCAGCCCCGTTCCGCCGGAGCTCGTCCGATACCCAACCACACCGGAGGGCAGGCCGGTATTGACCATGGCCGCCTTGATGTCCTGCGCGCTCCATGTCGGATGCGCCTGGCGCGTGAGCGCGGCGGATCCTGCGACGTGCGGCGAAGCCATCGACGTTCCGGAAAGAATTTCCCCGCCGTTACCCGTCCCGCTGGCGGTCGACAGAACGCTGACGCCGGGCGCGGAAAGATCGGGTTTCAGGGCACTGTCACCGCTGCGCGGACCGCCGGAGCTGAACGACGCAAACTTCGCGAAGTTCGGGTTGGGAATCAGCGCAGGGGTCACTGTCGCCGGTGTGCCGTCGGCTTCAGCGCGCAGCTTCGCGCCGTCGGTCGCGCCCGTCGGCGGGCCGGCTACGCCGAGAAACGGAATCGTCACGGTAAAGGGCACGCCATCGTCGGGGTTCGACGTGATCTTGCCCTCGAACGGCGGCAATCCGGGTGCATTGTTGACCATCACCACTGCGGCGGCGCCGGCCTGCTGGCCGAAGATCGCCTTGGCGACGCGCGCGCACACACCTCGGTTCACGACCGCGATCGTGTTCGGCGGCAGCGGTCCTCCGAAGTCGGCGACGCTGCAACCGAGCGATTCATCCCGCGTCGCTGTGGCCGCGTTGTTCTTGATGACCTTGATCGAGTAGACGACCGGTCCGGAGAACGCGTACCCATTGGCATTGATCGCGGTAATCGTGCCGTCGGGCAAGGTAATCGTCGCGCCGGGGAAGCTGGCTGTCCCGTCGATCGCGGCGACCGAGATCGCGCCGTCGGCGGTGGACGGCGACCCGACGATGTACTGATTGAGTCCGTTGTTGCCCGCTGACGTGGCGACGACGACGCCCGCCTTGACGGCGTTGGTCGTTGCCTGCGCGGAAGGGTCGTCGGCCGAGCCGAACGGCGAGCCCAGCGACATGTTGATGACGTCCATGTCGTGGTCGACCGCCCACTCGATCGCATCGACGGTGACGTCGGTAGATCCATTGCAGCCGAAGACGCGGATCGAATAGATATCCGCCTTCGGGGCCACGCCCGGCCCGATCGTCCAGCTGTTGCCCGAGACGGTCGTGGCGTTGTACGCGCCGGTGTACGTTGCCCCACCCGCGGTCACGCCGGATCCCGCCGCAGTGCCGGCCACGTGCGAACCGTGTCCATTGCAGTCGAGCGGATTCGGATCCGGGTGCGGAACCGGCTGGTAGGTGCTTGAAGCTGGGTCGGCGTTGTAGTCGTCGCCGACCAGGTCGGTGCCGCCTTTGACGCGCGGCGCCGCCGGGCCAAACAGCGACGGATCCGCAGGTGCCGTTTCGGCCGCGTGCGCCGCGTCGTACGCGGCCGACGTTCCGGGGCCGCCGAAGTTCGCGTGCGTATAGTCGATGCCGGTGTCGATCACGGCGACCTTGATGCCTTCACCATGCAGCCCGAGGCTTTGCCATACGCCGGGCGCGCCGATCAGGGGGATGCCGTTGGTGTTATCCGGATGCATCAGCTGCAGCGGCCGAACCGCGACAACGCCCGGCAGGGCGGCCAGCTGATCGACTTTGTTGGCGGCGATCCGAACCTTGATGCCGTTGTATGCAACCTGGTACTGCGCGACCACGGTGCCGCCGAGGCTGGTGATGCTGCCACGGAGCGAATCCTGCGCGCCTTTGAGCTTGCCCTTGATCTGATCCTTCTCCGGCTTGCTGAGCTTTCTTCCCGCGTTGCCTTGTTGCACGGCCACGGGATCGTCACCAAGTTGCAGCACGACGTTGACGGGCTGGGTATTCAACCCCACCGGCGTCCACATCGGCGTAATCAGGCCAGTACTGTCGACAGTTGCTTCGGGCCGCGCTGCATTCGCATTCGTTGCCGCGAGCAATACGAAGCCCAGCGCGGCTAGCGCGCGAGTTGCTGTGAACCGCATTTGATCCTCCTGTTAGGTCCCGAGCGGGCCTCCCTTATGAGGCGGCCGTCGGCGAGCCGCGATCATAGGCCCGCGCGATTCACGTGGTCAAGGCAGCGTGAAAATATTTCTTGTAGGACAAAGACCTTGCCGCTGCCGGGGTCGGCAATGTCGATTGTTCTTACATTGATTCGGATGGTGCTCAGCCCGCAAAATACTATCCCACTGATTCTGCTACGCTATGTCCTGGCGGTTTGTTTCATGCTTACGACAACCAGTTCGCAACCGCCACCGCACTCGTGTTGATTTTTCGATGAGCGTTGGCGAATACCCTGTCCGTTCCTGCACCGGTAAGCACGCTTTCATTTCGGGGCCCGGCGATTTCATCCTGGCGGCCGGCCGTGCGGTGGATTCGTCGCGTATGTTCGACCCAGACGTGAGTCCCTATTGCTTCGATCTGGCGAAGCGAACTCTGCTTTGTGTCTCCACGTCCGACATTTCGGACGCCACCTTTTTCTACCAGGCGCAGCGGCAGCACGCCCGCAGCGTAATCGCGGTTCCGTTCGACGCGCTGCCCAATGGGCCCGACGCGCCGGCGCTGATCTTTTCCATCGGCCGCTGCGGCTCGACCCTGCTGGTCAGGGCGCTTCAGGCAGCCGGCGTGCGCACCGTCTCCGAACCCGACTTTTTTACGCAGGCTGCCTGCGAGCAGCCGCCGGACGCTTCACTTCGCCGCGTGATCGCCGGCGCAACGCGACTGCTGGCGTACCCGGTCATAAAGCTGAGACTGGAATGCAATAATGCTCCGCTGCTGCTCGCACGCGCATTCGATTCGCCGCGGATCATGTTCATACTCAGGGATCCGGTCGATTGGGCGGCCTCGTTGCGACGCCTGTCGCGCAATTCACTCGACCTCGGCTGGGCGGTCGGCCAGCTGGGACGCAGCCTGTGGGCGCTCGACGGGCTCGCCACGAACTATGCGGTGCGGATCTGTTACTACGAGGATTTCCGGGCACTCGATCAGGACTATGTTGCGGACCTCGTCTCATGGACCGGCGAGCGCGGATCCGTTTCGGCGGAAGCACTGCGGTCGATCGCGGCAAAGGACGCGCAGGAAGGGTCGATCGTATCGCGCGCGTCGGTGCGCGATGTTCCCGACGACCTTCCATTCAGGGAAGCGTTCAAACGCGAGTGGTCGCGCCGGCGTCCAGCCGAGCTGATCGATCGCCTGCAGTTGAAGCTGCTTTGACCTCAAGACCGCGCGTCGCGCGCGAGCGGCGCGAGGGTGCGAGGCCGCCTAGCCGCGTGGTCCGAATTGTCGAAGCAATTCTGCGTTGACTCGAGCGACGACGCTTGCCCAGTCTCCGTTCGCCGGCTGGCGGAACACACGCGCCGTCGGATACCAGATGCTGTCCTCACGGTCGAGCATCCAGCGCCAGTCGTGCGGATTGAACGGCAGCATGATCCACACCGGCTTGCCCATCGCGCCCGCGACGTGCGCGACGCTGGTGTCGACCGTGATGACGATATCCATCAGCTCGACGAGGGCCGCCGTGTCGGCAAAGTCGTTCAGTTCCGCCCCGGCATCGCGCAGGTCCGGGCGAGATGCGAGCAGGGCCGCATCGGAGTCACGAACCTCTTTTTGCAGACTGACCCATTCCGCCCATTCGCGCAGCAGCGGCAGCAGCTCCCTGAGCGCCATGCTGCGTCTGTCGTTCTTGAGCGCCATGCTCCCGCTCCAGACGACGCCGACTCGCGGCTTGCCGGTCCTGTGCAATTTCTGCCGCCAGAGCGCGACGCGCGCGGGATCGCTGTGCAGATAAGGTATATGCGAAGGAACGTTGGTCAGGTCGGTCTTGAATGCGAGCGGCAGGCTCATCAAAGGACAGTGGTAATCGAATAACGGCAGCCGATCGCCGCGGGCGACCGCGAGCGACAGGCCTTCGAGGCCGGAAAGCAGCGGCAGCAGGGCCGGCTGGACTTCAAGAACGACCCGGGCGCCCAAAGCAGCGACGTCCGCCGCGTATCGGCAGAACTGCAGGGTGTCGCCGAATCCCAGTTCGGCGTGCAGCAGTATGGTGCTGCCTTCCAGCGGCTCGGCGCCCAGCCATAGCGGCCGTTGAAAATCGGCCTTGAAGTTTTCGTTCCGTTCCAGCTTCCAGCGCCATTCGTACTCCTGCCAGCCGCGCGCGAAGTCACCCAACAGCAGACAGCAGTCCGCCAGATTCCAGTGCGCTGCCGCGTAATCCGGGCGGAGGGCGAGGGCGCGCTCGTAGCTCGCGATCGCCTCGGCGTGGCGGTTCAGATCGCGAAGCGCATTGCCCCGGTTGTAGAACGCTTCGGCGTAGCGCGGATTGAGGGCAATCGCGCGTTCGTAGCTCATCAGCGCTTCCGCCGGGCGATCGAGCTCGCCGAGCGTGATGCCGCGATTGGTCAAGGCTTCTGCGTAATCGGGCTTCAGTGCAACGGCCCGGTCGTAGCTCGCCAGTGCTTCCGCCTGGCGATCGAGACGGCCTAGCGCGACGCCGCGATTGTTGTGAGCCCTGGCGTAATCGGGTTTGATCGCGATGGCCCGATCGTAGCTCGCCAGCGCATCCTCGTAGCGCTTCAGATGGTCGAGCACGATGCCACGATTGTTGTGCACTTCGGCGTAGCCGGGATCGAATGCAATCGCGCGATCGTAGCTCTGCACAGCCTCCACCAGGCGGTCCAGCTCGGCCAGCGCGACGCCGCGGTTGAAGTAGGCATCGGCGTAATCGGGTTTCAGCGCTATCGCGCGCTCGTAGCTTGCCACCGCGTCCTCGTATCGCCTGACCCTGCCCAGCGCAACGCCGTGGTTGTAATGGGCCTCCGGGACGTTGGGATTGACGGCAACCGCTTTCGACAGCAATTCGACGGCGCGTTCGCCCCTTCCCGCCTGCTCGGCGAGGATTCCTGCGAGGAAGAGCGCATCGAAATAGTCCGGCATCGCGTCCAGCAGCAAACGGCACAGCCGTTCCGCTTCGGCGCGATCGCCGCGCTGGTAGGCAGCCAGCGCGTAATCCATCGCCTGCGGCAGGCTGATGGTTACGGCGCGCCGAGGCGCAGGCGCTGACGGAGGAGCGGGTACCAAGGGAAAGCTAGCTCGGGCTGTGCAATAACCGCCGCGGGCGGTAACGTTCGGACGGGATATCTGGCTGATACGATAGCACGCGTCGCGCGCGGCTAATCGCGCTGGCCTTCGACCGGATGGCCTTCGGCGCGCCAGCGCAGCATGCCCCCGGCGAGGTTGGCGACGTGGGTGAAGCCTCCCTTCGAAAGCAGCACCGACGCCTGCGCCGAGCGCGCACCCGACCGGCAGACCGCGACGACCGGACGATCGCGCGCCAGCTCGGCCGTGCGCGCGGGCAGCTCGCCGAGCGGAATCCATCGCGCGCCGCGGATCCGTCCGAGCGGCCCGTCGAATTCTTCGCGCTCGCGCACATCGACGATCTGGATCGAGGCCGCGCTTTCCTCCAGCGCCTGCGGCTGTATCTCGAAAATGCCCGCGAACGTGTAGGTCAGCGGCGCCCATGACGGATCCGCCGGCAGCGGAGCGGCGCCTTCCGGCCGTCCGCAACGCAGGTTCGCCGGTACGGCGATATCCATCAACTTCGGATGCGGCAGCCCGAGATTGTTCATATAGCCGACGAAATCGCCTTCGCCGACATCGCCGCCCAGCCTCGGGTTGTAGCGACGCTCCTCCTCGACGCTGGTCACGGTCAAGCCGCGGTAGTCGTGGGCGGGATAGAGCAGGCACGACGGCGGCAACGTCAGTATTTGGCTGCGCACCGAGCGGTACATCGCTCGCGCGTCGCCCTGCTGGAAGTCGGTGCGCCCGCTGCCGCGGATCAACAGGCAGTCGCCGGTGAACGCCATGCTTTCATCGTCTAGCACGTAGGTAACGCATCCCTCGGTGTGGCCCGGCGTGGCGCGAACCTCCAGGTAGCGGCCGCCGAACGGGACGCGATCGCCGTGAGCGAGATAGCGGTCCGCTCCGGCGGCACCGCTCGCCGCGCCTAGAGCGATAGCGCTGCCGCAGCGCCGCTTGAAGAGCCACGCGCCGGTGACATGATCGGCGTGCACATGCGTATCCAGCGTTGCAGCGAGCTTGAGACCAAGCTCCTGGATCAGCGCGGCATCGCGCTGCGCCTGCTCGAAGACAGGATCGATGAGAACCGCCTCGCGGTCGCGGCGATCGGCCAGCAGATACGAGTATGTCGACGACTGCGGATCGAACAGCTGGCGGAAGATCAGCATCTATTCGCTCGCGCCGCCTGCGGCGGGCTCCAGGCGGGCGGACGAAGACGCCCGCATCCGCTCGAGACATTCGAACGCGAGCATTCCAGCGAGCATCGCGGCGGTGAAGACGATCGCCTTCGGGTAGCCGATACCGAGCGCGACGAGCGCGGGCCCGGGACAGAATCCGGCGAGCCCCCAGCCGACGCCGAACACCGCGCCGCCGACGACGAGTCGCCGATCGATCGCGCGCGTCGTCGGCAGCAGCATAGGTGTTCCGAGAATGGTTGCCTTCCTTCGGCCCGCAACGAAAAATCCGATGGCGCCGATCGCGACTGCGCCGGCCATGACCAGCGCGAGCGACGGGTCCCATCGCCCGGCCAGGTCGAGAAACCCGATCACCTTCGCGGGATTGACCATGCCCGAGACGAGCAGGCCGATGCCGAAAACGAGTCCTGCGACAAAAGCAAAAAGCGCGTACACGCGTGACCGATCAGTTGAAAATGTGGTGCGTCACGAACACGGTCGCGAAGCCCGCGGCCATGAACGCCAGCGTCGCAACGAGCGAACGCGGCGAAAGCCGCGATACTCCGCACACGCCGTGACCGCTGGTGCAGCCGGATCCGTAGCGCGTGCCGACCCCGACCAGGATGCCGGCGACGACGAGTGCAGGATAATCCGCGGCGATGGTCAGGTCGGGCGGCGCCTTGAGCAAGCGATACGCGATGGGCGCGACAATCAGACCGGCGAGGAACGCGGCGCGCCAGGTCCAATCCGGAAAGGACGGTCGCAGCAGACCTCCGGCAATGCCGCTGATACCCGTGACGCGACCGTTGAATAGCGCGAACAGCGCAACGGCAACGCCGATGATCGCGCCTCCTGCGAGCGCCGACCATGGCGTGAATGTCGTCCAATCGATGCTCACCGTTCGACCCCGAGTGCCAAAGGCGCGCCCAGCGCGTGCGGTGCAAACTATACGCTCGCCGACTGCGCGCCGCTACCGGTCCTGTCCAGTGCCGGCGCGGCACGCTCGGGTCTTACGCGATGCCGGGAGTGCTCGAGCGGCACGTGTTTTTCCTCCGCAAATTGAAATGGAGCTTGGAAAAAAAACGGGGCCCGTATCGGGCCCCGTGCTCAATTGCGCAAGCCAGCGGATCAGTGCGGGTTCACCGCGCCCGGAACGATCGGCTTCGGATGCGGCTTCGGTTTCGTCGTCGCAATCGCAGCGACGCCGTCACCCGGCGAGACGTAACGGATCAGGTAGTCGACGAGGCTGCTGTCGATCGGCGACCCAAATCCGGTGGTCGCGTCCCAGCCGACGCCGGCCGAGAATCCGGTGATGGCAACCGGGTTGCCGTCCGAATCGAACTCCAGCGCCGAGTTGGTGCCGTCGAGGATGTCGTGGAACGTCGCTGGATACGCCTTGTTCACCTTGCCGATCTGGTAAATGGCCGAGTTGAGGAAGCCCAGCCGCCCTCCAGCCTTCTGGTTCGCTATCGCCAGCATCGCAGCCCATTGCGGCGAGCCGGCGCTGGTGCCGCCGAAACGGAAGAAGGCGCCTGCCGGACTGGTCACGCCCGGGATGTTCAAATAGGTCAACACGCCGTGCAGGATGGCCGCGTTGTAGGCGACGTCGGGCACTGCGCGCTGCTTGCCGCCGTGAATGGTGTTCTGCTGATAGGGCGGTTCGTCGTAGAGGACGCTGAACCCTCCTCCAGTTGCTTCGGTGGCGTCGAAGAAATTCTGGAAGTCACCTGTGGGGCCTTCGTTCCAGACAATCTCGCCCAACCATGTGCCAGGCGCCGGATTCGCGCTGGGGACGCAACCCAGCGCAGTGAGGCAATAGTCCGCCGCATGCAACTCGGTCCCTCCGACTGCCGTAACCAATGGATCGCTCGCGGGGGACGACACCGCTCTGACCCACGAGTTTCCATCGCAGGTGTTCAGCGCCGCACCCTGGTCGGCAGACGATGCGAACAGCGTGATCCCCTTCTGGGTTGCGGATGCGAACGCCGCGTGCTGGGCCGAAAGAATATCCGGATCCATGCAGCTCTCATTTTCGCCGAAGCTCATCGAGACGACGTCGCCGAGGTTGTGGTCGATCGCATATTGGAGCGCGCTCTGGATATCCGCATCCTGGTTGGACTTGGCCAACACCAGCGTGATATTCGCACCGGGGGCGATCGCATGTGCCCACAGTACGTCCAGGCTGATCTCCTCCGCCCAGCCTGCCATGTTGCCGTCGCCTACGACGAATGGAGTCAGTCCATCAGGCGCGATCTGGGTGAAAGTGCCGAGATTCGGATTGGCAGGATTCCCGAGCCCGTTCAGGCCAGGCAGGGCATAAAATCCGTCCCAGAAATTGAGCTGCTGGACGATATTCGGCGATTGGAATGCATCGACGATGACGATCGTGCGACCCTTACCGTCGTAGCCTGCACTGATCAGCGAGTCGATCTGGTAGGCGTGGCGCATCTGGTAGGGGTCATAACATTGACCGACGTTCAGGCCAACCTGGCAAGTGAAAAGGCCGTATTGCGGAACGCTTGCGCTACTGGGAACTTGAACAATGCTTTCTTGCGACCATAGTCGCAACAGCGGTGACATGGCGTGGGCCGGCTGTGCCGCCACCGCCGATGATGCAAAGGCGGCAAGACCAAGCGCGCAAACTCCGATCCGCCCCATGCAGCGCAGGATGCGATCAACAATCATGGAAATTCCTCCTTGAAGAAACGGGTATCGACGACGGCCGACGCGACGGGGACAATCGCAAATCAATCGCCTGTTGCAAGGCTTGTGTCAGCAGTTTCAGGGATTGAATCGCGATGTGCGGCGGCCGGACGCGCGGACATTAATCCGCGTATTTGGATTGGTCAAGGACAATTACAATTCTTTTTTTCCGCGATCGCTACAATCCAATCGTCGCGGAACCTGACATCGTGCTGACAAATGGGCTTCTCGATCAAATGATCGTGCGTCTCTTGTGACAATTTCAGAACCGCTGCGGGAGCATTGAAGTGACGCACCGCTGCATGTTGCTTGTCGGCGCCGCCGCTTGCGCGTTGGCGTTGGTCGGGCTTGCGCACGCCGACGTGCCCGCGTGCACGCTGGTCAAGATCGCCGACCTGCCGATCCGGGTGGTGAGGAACAAGCTGATTGCGGACGGCACGATCAATGGGCAGAAGACGGGCATCCTCATCGATACCGGAGCGATGATGACGCTGATCCTGCGGCCCGCGACCGACCGGCTTGGGTTGCAGCGGCAGGAAGCCAGAGGCTATCGGATATTCGGGGTGGGCGGAGAGACCAAAGCCGAATCAGTGCTGATCGATGATTTCCGACTTGGCCAGGCGTCGCGCAAAGGCTGGCGCATGCTTGTCGCAGGCGAGCATGCGATCGCCGAAGACGCTGCAGTGATTCTGGGCGAGGATTTCTTCTCCCAGGTCGATGTTGAATTCGACCTCGCCCATGACGCCGTGCGATTGTTCCAGCCGAAAAATTGCCAGGGTGTTTCATTGGCATACTGGACGACCGAGGAACCGCGCGAAGTCGCGATCGATCCGATCTACGAGTATCAGCCGCGGATTTTCATGACGGTGCAAATCAACGGTCAATCGGTCAAGGCGATGCTCGATTCAGGTGCAGGCGCGTCGGCCTTGACCAAGGCCGACGCGGCGCGGTCGGGAGTCACGCCCGGAACCGCTGGAGTCGTCGCCGTGCAAAGCGCAACCGGCTTCGGTCCGAAGAAAATCGACATGTGGAGCGGGCCGTTCGACAGCGTCGTCATCGGCAGCGAGAGCATCAATCACGCCCATCTGTACTTCGGCGACTTGTACAAGGACGAAACCTACACGTCGATCGGAAGCCGTCTTTCGAAAAGCGCGGAACAAGAGCAGCCGATGCTGCTCGGCGCCGACTTTCTGCGCGCCCATCGCGTCCTCGTCTCGCACAGCCAGCGCAAGATGTACTTCACCTACCTTGGCGGTCCGGTGTTCGCGCCGCCGCCGCGCCCGCCGCAGTCCGGTGCGGAGCCGCCCAGCGACAAAGACGCGACGCCGAAGAGCGGCGGAAAATGAGGGTCGTGGTGTCGTTCCCCGACTAGCGCACCGCGAGAATCGCCTCGGCTGCGACTTGCACTGCCTCTCTCGCGCCCGCGGCGCGCCGCACGCCTTCGAGCCCGGCCGCACCTTCGAGGCCGATGACGAGCTTGCCGAATTGGCGGCCCAGGGCCACTTCGGACAGCGTCCCGAAGCTGTCGCCGATAGCGATCAGGCAAAAGGCGGCGCGCGCTATAAGCGCATTGCGGGCCTCGCCGATGCCGGTCGCTATCGGCACCCCGACGAATCGGTTCGCCACGGCCGCGTCGGCCTCCGGAAGCAAGCCGACGGAAAGCCCGCCAACCCGTGCCACGCCTTCGCACACCGCCTGCATGACTCCGCCGCGGCCGCCGCAGATCACCGTCAGCCGACAATCGCCGAGCAGCTCGCCGACCTCGAGCGCGGCCGCCAGCTGCTGCGTCGTCGCTTCGCGCGGGCCGATCACGCCGACCGGCACGCGAAGCGGATTGCCGCTTTCGCGCTGCAGCCAGGCGACGGCGGCGATCGCATCGAGCGCTTCGCCCGGCTCGATATCGGATGCCATCGCGGCTTTCCAGTTGCGCGCCACCGGGTCGAAACAACGTCCTGTCGCGTCGAGCAGCAGGCTGCGTCCGCGCGCAAGCCTAAAGGTAGCGTTCATGCTTTGTGCCGATCCATTCGCCGGTGGCGAGCATCGCCGAGCAGGTCGCCGTGATCAGCAGCGCGAGCGCCGCAGCCGCGGGAAAATCGGATCCGGTTTCTGAGATGAGGCTGTACAGACGCAGCGGCAGGATGGGCAGCTGCGTCCCGACCAGGGCCAGCGCCGTCCCATAGGCGCCGAACACGACCGCTGCCGCGAGAAAGAACGAGGCGATCATCGGCGCCGCGACCTGCGGCAGCAGCACCTGACGGAACGACTGCAGCGATGTCGCTCCAAGAGACTCGGCGGCAGCGAGCTGGGCTCGGTCGAAATTGACGAGCACCGGAAGCATGCCGATCACGACGCGTGGAATCAGGTAGTAGGACGAGGCGAACGCCAGGCCGATCGGCGTAAAAAGCGCGCCGCCGATCGTGGCGGCGTCGAAGCCGACACGCGCGAGAAGCTGGGTGACGAATCCTGCGCGTCCGTAGCCCAGAATGAAGCCGTATGCAACGATCAGGCCGGAGAAGGTCAGCGGCAGCGCGATGACGAACGAAAGCAAGGTGCGCCGCTTCTCCGACAGGCGCGACAAGTGCAACGCGACGCCCACGCCCACGCCGGTCGATAGCGCCGCGGCGACCAGCGTAAGCGCGGCGCTTCCGGCGAGGGCGTGCGCGAACCCAGGCGTGCCCAGCACCCGAGAAAAGGCGGCGCCGCCGTCGCCCAGCGCATTGGCGAGGATCGCCACGCCCGGCAGCACGAAACATAGCGTGAACAGCACCACCGCCGGCAGCGCCAGCGCGGCGTTGGACCGGGCGCGCAATGCCATTACTTGCTACCGGTCGCGGCCGCCCATTCGCGATCGATCTCGGACTTTTTCGCCGCCGCCGTTTTGACGTCGAGAGGCCGGACCTGCGGCGCCGCGGGAAGCTTATCGGCGACGTTGTCGGGCAGTTTCACGCCGGGCACCGACGGCCGGACGAAGCCCTGGGCAAAGATTCCCTGTCCCGTGTCGGTCATGATGAAATTAAGCCAGAGCTTGCCCGCGTCCGGGTTGGGACCGTTGGCGACCAGGCTGATTGCGTACGGCGCCGCCGCGGAAGCTTCCTTCGGGATCACGACCGCCACCGCGTCGCCCAGGCCGTCGGTGTACTTTGCCTTCAGGCCGTCGTTTTCGTACGAGATCCAGATCGGAATCTCGCCTTTGACGAACTGTGCGTACGGTGTCGTGCCGAGCACGCGCAGCACATTGCCCGATTGCTGCAGCTTGCGGAAGTATTCGAAGCCCGGCTGCAGATTGCTCATGTCGCCGCCGTTGCCGAAGTTCGCGGCGAGCACACCGACCTGACCGACGCCGGTCGAGCGCGGATCGAGGTAGACGATGCTGTTCTTGTATTCCGGCTTGAGCAGATCGGCCCAGGACTGCGGGACGTTCTTGACCAGCTTGGTATTGATGATGAACGCGATGGTCAGTGTGTGGATCGTGAACCATTTGCCATCGGGATCGCGAAACACCGGCGTCAGCTTGTCGAAATTGACCGGCTTGAACGGAGCGACGACATTCTTGCCGACGGCGTCGAAGGCCGAGCCGGCAAAATAGTACGCCGTGTCAGCCTGCGGGCGGTTGCGCGCCTTGTCCAGCGCGACGACCGTCGCCGCGGATCCGATGTCGTTGTAGACGATCTCGACTTCGGGATAGCGCTTCTTGAATGCCGAAAATTCCGCCGCCCAGTTGGCCCAGGTCGGACCGGTATCGAAGCTGACGACCATGCCTTCTTTTCGCGCCGCTTCGTACAGCGCTTTTTCTCCCGGGTAGAGCTCGGGCGAGTCGAGCACGGTTTGCGCGATTGCAGCGCAGGCAAAGCCCAGCAGGGCGAGGGCGATGGCGAAGCGGCCCGGATTGCGTGGTATCGATTGCATGGTCTTCTCCTCCTTAGTGGGCATTCAGGAACTGGATGGCCTCGCGCGGCACGCGCACTATCGCCACATGATCGCGCATCGAGGTTTCGATTTCGAGACGGCCTTCGCCGGCGGCGACCTCGAGCTGCCGGGTCGCACCGAAAAATCGGTCGCGCAGCACCTGCGCCGCAAACACGTTCTCTCCGCTCGCCGCAGCGCCGATTTCGACGCGCTCCGGACGCACCAGCAGACGCAGCGCGGTGCCGGCGGCACGCCCGTGCAGTGGGGTCGCAAGACGGCCGATCGCGGTGTCGACCGTTTCGGCATCTACCACCCTGCCGTCGATCAGATTGGCCCGCCCGACGAAGCCGGCAACGAAAGCGTCGGCGGGACGATCGTAGATTTCCTGTGGCGACCCCGTCTGTACGAGACGGCCGTCACGCAGCAGGACCAGTCGGTCGGCGAGCGACAGCGCCTCATCCTGGTCGTGGGTGATCAGCAGCGTCGCGATGTTCTGTGCCCGCTGGATGCGGCGCACTTCGTCCCGCATCGTCGTGCGCGTGGCCGCATCCAGCGCTGACATCGGCTCATCGAGCAGCAGCGCGCGCGGCTTGAACACCAGCGCGCGCGCCAGCGCGACACGCTGCTGCTGCCCGCCGGAAAGCTGCGCCGGGAGGCGCTCGGCAAGTCCCCGCAGCCCTACCAGTTCGAGCATTTGTTCGGCCAGCCGGCGCCGCTCGTCCAGCGCGATGTCGCGCACGCGCAACGGATAGGCGACGTTCTCCCAGACGCGCATGTGCGGAAACAGCGCATACGCCTGGAACACCACGCCGCATTCGCGCGCCCGCGCCGGCAGGCTGCCCACATCGCTGCCATTCAGGCCGATGACGCCCGCATCGGGCTTGAGGAAGCCGGC
>Ga0207664_10000570_pt1 | contig 25859 bp, 18 predicted proteins | sample LARL83metaG_FD_184349 | JGI IMG/M metagenome (GOLD analysis project Ga0207664, IMG submission 184349) | Corn, switchgrass and miscanthus rhizosphere microbial communities from Kellogg Biological Station, Michigan, USA - LAR L8-3 metaG... | ecosystem: Host-associated > Plants > Roots >... | reverse complement strand
CGATCACGAACGATTCCGCCTCGTTCACGATCTGCTCCAGTTTACTGATTGGCACTGGACGCTTTTCGCATGCGCGCAGCAGTCCATTGAGAACCTTCTGGCGATCGAATTTCTCGCGCCGCCCGTCCTTCTTGACGACCATGTACGGAATTTCATCGATCCGCTCATAGGTTGTGAAGCGCTTGCCGCACTTCAAACACTCGCGGCGGCGCCGGATCGACTCCGCTTCCTTGCTCTCGCGTGAGTCCACCACTTTATCGTTCGCAAATCCGCAAAAAGGACATTTCATGGCGCTTAATATCTAGCCAGAGACTCACGCTTCTTTAGTCATTCCGCAAGCACCGCTAAGCGAAGACGGAGCGAAGAGGAATCCGCTGTCCTGACCGATGCTAGAAATTGTAACAGTTAGAGAGTTGCTCGACGGTCACAGACGGAGTCCGCCCAGTGTTTAGCCAAGTACCTCCGGGCGTGTGTAAAAACGCAAAACGGCGCTCGCACCCCCTGCGGTACGAGCGCCTGTTTTTCCCCAAACCCTCCCGGTGACGGAGGGCATGAAGCCATCGATCTGGGCGGCGGAAACAGGAGAAGTTCGACCGCGTCCAGCATCTCCATCGAAGTTGCCCTACCTATCGCCGGCGTTTGTCATAACTGTGTCTGTAGTTTGTAAAAAATTACCAGCAACACAGTTTGTTTCTTTCTGATGCCCTTGGTAACCGAAAGGCCACTTCATACCGCTGGTATCATAGAGGTTCCCCCCGAACCCAAGACTTTGCGCTTGCTGTTCCACCTCGGAATTCTCTTGCTTGCTCTCCCGCTAATGGCACAGAGCAACACGGGAGAACTCCGCTTGAAAGTGACTGATCCGCACGGATACGGCATTAAAGCCACGGTTGCTCTTTCCAGCGACGGCGCCCAACTCCACCGCAGCTTCGCTACCGACGATGCTGGCTTGCTTAGCGCCCGCAATTTGCCCTTCGGCCTCTACCAACTCAAGGTCGAGAGCGAAGGATTCTCTCCCTTTGGCGGCCCCGTCGAGATACGCTCGGCGTTGCCCACGGAATATCTGGTCAAGCTAGGCATCGCCGCTACTAGCACGGCGGTGGACGTCACCGCCGACGGCACGCTGCTCGATCCCAGCCGCACAACTTCGAGCAATCGGATCGATCCGCAAACCATCGCCGGGCGCGACACCTCGCTTCCCGGGCGGTCGTTGCCAGACCTAGTCAACTCCCAGCCTGGCTGGGTCTACGAAGGCAGTGCCGTGCTACATCCGCGCGGTTCCGAATATCAAGTGCAGTTTGTCGTTGACGGCGTTCCCCTCACCGATAGCCGCTCGCCGAGTTCCGGTCCCGAGATCGAGGCGGACGATGTGGATGCTCTCACCATATACACGGCCGGAATCCCCGCCGAATACGGCCGCAAAATGGGAGGCATCGTCGAGGTTGATACCAGTAAGGACGACCGCCCCGGCTTGCATGGCAACGTGGTGGTCTCTGGCGGAAGCTTCGGCACCGCCAACACGTATGTCCTCGCTCAATACGGTTGGGGACAAAACGCAATCGCCGTCAGCGCCGACGCGGCCATGACCGACCGATATCTGAATCCTCCGGTCCTGCAAAACTACACGAATACAGCGACGACATCGGACTTCTCTGCGCGCTACGATCGCGACCTTACGAACCACGACCGATTCTCCGCCACCTTACGGCGAGAGTTCTCCAAGTTCCTGGTACCCAACGAACAAATCCAGCAGGCTGCAGGGCAGGTCCAGCACCGAGGCAGCTTCGAGACTCTGGGCATCGCCTCGTACCAGCACATTTTTTCTGAGCGATTGCTCGCTGACATCCGCTTCATGGTGCGCAGCAATACCGACGGCCTCGACTCCAATCCGGAGTCCACGCCCATCATCGCCTTTCAGGATCGCGGTTTTCGCGAGGAGTATCTGAAGGGAACCGTCTCCTATCACCGCGGACATCATGAATTCAAAGCCGGATTTGAGGCCGACTTCACACAACTTCGCGAAGGCTTCAGCGACGTCATCACCGATCCGACGCAGTTTGATCCCGGCACGCTTACCACGTTCAGTTTCGCAGGCCGAGGCCTCGATCTTGAACAATCGGCCTTCGTTCAGGACCTAATCCGGCTCGGCAAGTGGACCCTCAACGCCGGCCTGCGTTGGGACCACTATCAACTGCTGGTCAATCAGAATGCGGTCAGCCCGCGCCTGGGCGTCGCACGATATTTTCCCTCCGCGAATATTGTTCTGCACGCCTCGTACGACCGCGCCTTTCAAACTCCGGCGTTCGAAAACATTCTTCTCGCCAGTTCGCCGGAGGTCGTTTCGCTTAACCCGAACGTACTTCGGTTCCCGGTCAAGCCTTCGCTCGGCAACTACTACGAACTGGGCATGACCAAAGCTTTTGCCGACACCCTCAAGTTCGAGATGAACGGCTTCGGACGGTTCGTCAACAATTACGCCGACGACGATCTCTTACTGAATACCGCCGTCAGTTTCCCCATTTCGTTCCGCAAGGCTTCGATCTACGGCGTCGAAGGCAAGCTCGATCTGCCGCACTGGCGGCGCTTTTCCGGGTTTCTCAGCTACTCCTACATCGTCGGCAGCGCCTATTTGCCGGCAACGGGAGGCCTGTTTCTTGGATCCGATGCGACCGGCGCTTTCAGTCAACCCATTGATCGCTTTTGGGACTCTCAGGATCAGCGCCATACGGTGCATGGGCGGCTGCGCTACCAACTCGTAAGCCGCGCCTGGATCGCCGTGGGCGGCGAATACGGCACAGGACTGCCCGTAGACTTCGAAGGAGATGTCGCCGACGCTGTCGCACAATACGGGCAAGCCATCGTCGATCGCGTTGACTTCGAGCGTGGGCGCGTCAAGCCGTCGTTGTCGATTGACGCCTCCGCTGGCGTGGATCTGTGGAAGCACGACCAGATCTCCACGCGCCTTCAGGGTGGCGTGCAGAATCTGAACAATCGCCTCAACGTCATCAACTTCGCCGGCCTCTTCTCCGGCAACGCGATTGCTCCTCCCAGGAGCTACTCACTGCGCCTGCAAACCACGTTCTAAGTGCAAAGAGAAAAGGGGCTCCCAAAGGCGTCCCATGATCTCTATCGGAGAAGATCCGTGCAAATCCGTGGCCAGTTCTTCCTCTGTGTTCCTCAATGCCCTCCGTGGTTAATGCTCTTTTCTAAACCACAAAATACTTCGCCCCCGGATGATGCACCACAATCGCCGAGGTCGACTGCTCGGGTTCGAGAAGGAATCCCGAAGTCAGCCGAACTCCCACATTCTCCTCAGGCTTCAGCAGGGCAAACAGTTTGGTCTGATCCTCCAGATTCGGGCACGCCGGATATCCAAACGAATACCGCGACCCGCGATACTTCTGATGAAACAGATCGCGAATCTCCGCCGCATCCTCGCCCGCAATTCCCAACTCCTCGCGCATCTTCTTGTGATGGAACTCCGCCAGCGCCTCGGCCGTTTCCACGCTCAGACCATGCAGGTAGAGATATTTCGTATACTCGCCACCCTCAAACAACCGCTGCGTCTCGACCGATGCCTTGTGTCCAATCGTCACAAGCGACAAACCAAGGACGTCCATCTTTCCCGACGCCTTCGGCGCAAAGAAGTCCGAGATGCAAAGCCGACGCCCCTCGCGCTGTCGAGGAAACGTAAATCGTAAGAACTCTTTCTGGGGACGTTCGCTCGGGGCTCCGGACTCTGGACTCGGGACTTCGTAAACGACGATGTCGTTCCCATCCGCCTGAGCAGGGAAGTATCCATACACGACCGCCGGCTCAAACAGACCCGACGCCGCGACCTCATCCTCCAGTTTGTGGAGAATCGGCCGAAACTTCTCCTGCACCAGCCGTACGTAATCCGCCTGCGAAGCGGTCTTCAGCTGCCACTGATTCTTAAACAGCGCGGTCTCGTTGATGTACTGAAACAGTTCGTGCAGGTCATAATCCTTGCGCACCCGCACGCCCCAGAAGGGAGGTGTCGGAATATTAGGAGCATCGCCCACCACCGCGCTTCGCTCCGCGAACACTGGACCAGTTTCGTCATCCACGGCCGCGGCCTTAGCGTATTCCTTTACCGTGCGCCCCTCTGTCAGCCGCGTCTGACGCGCTCCATCTTCGGTCGCCAGATCTTCCATGATGTGCAGCCCAGCGAAGGCATCGTCCGCGTAGAAGACAGCGTTCGCATACTCACGCCGCAGATCGTCTTCCACGTACTTGCGCGTTAGCGCCGCTCCGCCGCAGATGACAGGGAACTCCAGTTTCTGCCGCTCCAGGTCCTGGATCACATACTTCATCTCGAGCGTCGACTTCACTAGCAGCCCGCTGAGGCCAATGGCGTCCGCCTGATGCTCTTGTGCTGCGCGGATAATCGTGTCTCCTGGCTGTTTGATCCCCAGGTTGACGACCCGGAATCCGTTGTTCGACAAAATAATGTCGACCAGGTTTTTCCCGATGTCGTGCACGTCGCCCTTTACGGTAGCGAGAACGATCGTGCCCTTCTGCGACCCGGCTTTCTTCTCCATCTTCGGCTCAAGATAGGCCACGGCCGCCTTCATCACACCAGCCGAATCGAGCACAGACGGCAACTGCATCTTGCGCGCGCCAAACAAGTCGCCGACCGTCTTCATCCCGTCGAGCAACACTGTGTTGATCAACTCCAGCGCAGAATAATTCGCCAGCGCCTCCTCCAGCAGATATTCCAGTGACTTCTTCTGCGCTCCATCACCGACTGACTTTTCGCCGTTGATGATGGCGAACTTAAGCTTGTCCTCGACCGACAGCGTGTCTACGTGCGCCGTCGTTGAGGCTGCGGGCTTACCCTTCATCCCGGCGAAATGCGCCATGTACTTCTGCAAGGGATCGCCGTCGGAACTGGCATCGCGGTGAATCAGCTTCCGCGCCAGTTCGACTTCCTCCTGCGGAATCTTGTACAGCGGATAAATCTTCGTGTAATTCACGATGGCCATGTCGAGCCCGTGGTCGACCGCCTCGTGCATGAAAACCGAATTCAGCACCCGCCGCGGATAGGCGTCCAGGCCGAACGAAATATTGCTGACCCCCAGAATCGTTTTCACCGACGGCAGTTCTTTCTTGATGCGCTCGACGGCTTTCAGCGTCTCCATTCCAGCCGTCCGGTACTCTTCCTGTCCTGTGGAAATTGGCAGCGTCAGCGCGTCGAAGATCAGGTCGGTACCATCAAGCCCGTATTTCTTCGTCGCCAGATCGTAGATGCGGTGCGCGATCGCCACTTTCTTGTCCGCAGTCAGCGCCATGCCGTCTTCGTCGATCGTCAGCGCGATCACGGCAGCACCATAGCGCTTCGCCATGGGCAAAACTTTCGACGTCCGCTTCTCGCCATCCTCCAGGTTGATCGAATTAATAATCGCCCGCCCCGGAATCCGCTTCAGCGCCTCTTCCACGACATCGGCCTCGGTCGAATCCACCAGGATCGGCGCCGGAACGCGCGTCGCAATCTTTTCCAGAATCGAAGTGATGTAACCCTTCTCATCCTCGCCGACGATTGCACAGCACAGATCCAGCATGTGCGATCCTTCGTTCACCAGTTTCTTCGCCAGCGCCAGAATGTCGTCGTACTTCTTCCCCTGCACCAGTTTTCGGAAATGCTCCACGCGCGTGGTCGTATTCATTTCCTCAGCCACGATCAAGGGCTTCGGCTCCAGATCGAGCGGAACCGTGGTATAAGCGCTCGATGCTGATCCGACACGCTTCACATCGCGCTTCGCGGGTTCCACGCCCGATACAGCATCCACGACCGCCTTGAGATGTTCCGGCGTAGTTCCGCAGCATCCGCCCACGATGCGAACGCCATAATCCTGCACGAAGTGCTTGTGATACTCCGCCAGGTCCTCGGGAGAAAGCTTGTAGACGGCATGGCCGCCGACGTTCTGCGGCAAGCCGGCGTTCGGCAGCACCGAGACTTCTTTCGTGGAATTCAGCGCAAGATATCGAACTGCGTCATTCATCTCCTTCGGGCCGGTTGCGCAGTTCAATCCAATGGCGTCCACGTCGAAGGGCTCGAGCGAAGTCAGAGCAGCGCCGATTTCGGTGCCCAACAGCATCGTCCCTGATTCCTGCAGCGTAACTTGAACAGTTACGGGCAACCGCTTGCCCGCCTTCCTCATAGCCTCCAGTACCCCGATTGTGGCGATCTTCGCCTGGAGCAGATCCTGCGCGGTCTCGATGAGCAGGACATCGACTCCGCCCTCGATCAGCGCGGCAGCCTGTTCTTCATAGGACTGCACCATCGCCTCGAAACCAATGTGCCCGAGCGATGGCAGTTTTGTGGTCGGCCCCATCGATCCGGCGACAAACCGCGGCCTGTCAGGAGTCGAAAATTGCTGCGCGACCTCTTTCGCCAGTTGCGCGGCCTTTACGTTGATCTCGTGCATGCGGTCGCGCAGGTCAAACTCTCCCAACACGATTCCGGATCCGCCGAACGTATTCGTCTCGACGATGTCGCAACCCACGCGGAAAAAATCCGCATGAATATCGCGAATGATGTCGGGACGGCTCAACACCAGCACTTCGCTGCAGTTCTCCTTGCCCCAATAATCGTCGAGGGTCGGGTTCCGCTTCTGAATATTCGTGCCCATCGCGCCGTCATAAACGACGACACGCTCTTTTACGGTTTGTAAGAAGTCAGCCATAAAAAGCTTCTAGCTTTAAGCTCCTAGCTTTTAGTTCTTAGCTTTATCAGTGTGGATCCGCGCAAATCCGTGGCTAAGAAGTTTTGTTCTCATGCACGAACGCCGGTCTCCAGGACCGGCGTGTCATTACATTCGAAACTTGTCTCGAATCTAGCTCCCCTGCACCATCTCCGCCGGAGCCCCACCGTCCACGTCGGCCTGATTGAACACCACGTTGGCTCCCATATGTGCTGGCCGGGGGGCCAGCATTTGCTCCTTGCGGTAGACCAGGTTGCTGGCATTGAAGGTTGCCAGCTCAAATCCATGCCCGTGAGTGATCGCGTCCGTGGGACAGGCTTCGACGCAATATCCGCAGAAAATGCACCGGTTGTAATCGATGTTGTAGACCTTAGCGTAGCGCTCAGCGCCGCTGACGCGATTTTCCGCCGTATTTTCCGCAGCTTCGATATAGATGCAGTTCGATGGACACGCCGCCGCGCACAGGAAACAAGCTACGCACTTTTCCAGCCCATTTTCGTCGCGCTGCAGCACGTGTGCGCCCCGAAATCGGGCCTCAATCCGTGCCCCACGCAGCGGTCCCTTGCCGTCGGGATAATTCTCCACGGTCGTCGGCTGGAACATCTCCATGAAGGTGATGCTCATGCCCTTGGCGATGGCGGCAATATTCTGTAGCACTGGCATACCCAAGTAGTATACCGGAAGGTCGCGCCGTGGCGACGCTCCGGCATTGAGCAGCGTGGATCACGCGCTGAAATGAGAACGCGCAGTGCTGGTTGGCGCGCGGCATTTTAATGGTCTCCCGACGATTGAAGTTGGAAGGCAGCGCCGTCCTGATTGCACCGACCACTTCCGGACCCCGTCCCATGTGCACTAAGAAATACACGGTATCCTGATGGCAGTGAACACCCAGAATCGAGATCGAGAACGGGGACGCGTCGGACTGTGCGCGGATTGCCGTTTCAATCGGACGATCGAGTCCGACCGCGGATCGATCTTCTATCTCTGTGAGCGTTCCACCACCGATGCGAGTTTCCCGAAGTATCCGCGGCTGCCTGTGTGGGAGTGCCGAGGATATGAACAGAAAAGTCCGTGTGATACGAAGTGACCGCCGTCACTGCGAATTATTGGAAATTCCACCACATTGTCCATGTCGTTCCGACTGGACGGGACGTGCCGCCCACGGGTCCGGTTCGATTTGGAGAAATGAGTATGTGGATGAAAATTCTTGCAGTCTGCGCGATCTTTTTATTTGCTGTTTGACTGATTGCGGTGCTCCAGGCTTGGAGCAACAACACTGCTTCCCAACGAATAATTGGATTGGCCTTCATCCTCGCTTTTGGGCTTGCCGCCGCGTGGGGTGCGCGAACGTTGTTTTGGCTACGCCACTAACGGCTTTGGCCGCGAGTCTGCACCGGGGTAAACAGTGCTACGAAACGCATTCATCGGACAATCGAAGCGTCCGACCGAAACAGAGTTGGCGTCAGTTCTTGGCGGGTCCCATGCCTTGTGGCAGCAACTTGTGGCAGACCTCAAGCGTGAACTGAAGTTAGATAAGGAAGAATGGAACAGTTATTCCATCAAAGGGGGATGGTCGCTGCGATTGCAGCTAAAGAAGCGCAACATCGTATATCTCTCGCCGGGTGCCGGGTGCTTTCTCGCCTCGTTTGCGCTGGGGGACAAGGCTCTTGCCGCCGCCCGGAAGAGCAAGCTTCCCAAAAGCGTATTTAAGATCATTGACGAAGTGAAACGCTATGCGGAGGGAACTGCTGTACGGCTTGAAGTGCACGAATCTGAAGACGTCGCCGTGGTCAGGACTCTGGCGAAGATAAAGATTGATAACTAGCAGAGCGAAGCGAGGTTTACTCGATCCCTAGTTCTTTCGCCAGCGCTTTCCATTTCCCGTCGATGAGCGCCTTTGTCTTCGCATCCATCACAATTTCGTCCGGCCATGGACGCGCGAAACCCTCGCTGGCCCACTTGCGCGTCGCGTCAATCCCCATCTTCGATCCGTAATTCGGCAGGCGCGAGGCATGATCCAGCGAGTCTACTGGCCCGAGCGTGAATTGAATATCGCGCTCCGGATCAATGTGGTTGAAAACCTTCAAAACGACGTCGCCGAGATCCTGCACGTCCACGTCTTCGTCCACTACCACAATGCACTTCGTAAACATCGCTTGCCCCAGCGACCAGATGGCGTTCATTACCTTGCGCGCCTGCCCCGGATAAGACTTCTTGATCGAGACGATCATCAGGTTATGAAAGACGCCCTCGATCGGCAGATTGATGTCCACCAGTTCCGGGATCGTCAGCCTCATCAGCGGCAGAAACACGCGTTCCACGGCCTTGCCCATATACGCGTCTTCTTGCGGAGGTTTGCCCACGATCGTCGTCGCATAGATCGGATCTTTTCGGTGCGTGACGCAGGTGAGGTGGAACACCGGATAAAGATCTTCCAGCGAGTAGAAGCCTGTGTGATCGCCGAAGGGACCTTCGCTGCGGAGTTCGTCGAGATGCACGTGGCCTTCGAGCACGATTTCACTCGATGCCGGAACCTCCAGATCAACGGTCTCGCATTTGACTAACTCCACCGCGCTGCCGCGGAGGAAGCCCGCGATCAGATATTCCTCGATGTCGGGTGGCGCGGGAACGATCGCTGAAAACGTGACTGCCGGGTCAGTGCCAATCGCCACGGCAACTTCCATCTTCCCCGCCGGTCGCTCGCCTTCCGCCAGAACGCTGCCCCCGGAACTGCGCGCCATGATATCGACCGCCGCGGACTTTCCTTCAACCGCAGCTCGCATCCGCTCGCGCGCGTGCTCCGCCGCCACCTTTTGCCGTTGCCAATGCATTCCGGTCGTGCGCTCGTCATAAACCTGCATCCTGTACATGCCCACGTTGCGCTTGCCCGATTTCGGGTCACGCGTCGTGACGCACGGCAGCGTAATGAATCGTCCTGCATCCTTCGGCCAGCACTGCAGAATAGGGAAGTCGAGCAGCGACAAATTGTCTCGCTTGATCACTTCCTTGCACGGCCCGGCCGTCACCGTCCGTGGAAAAAACTTTCCCGCCTCCGTCAGCAGCGGAAGCATCTTCAACTTATCCAGAAACCCCTGCGGCGATTTCACGTCCATAAACATCCGGATCCGCGCCGCCACCTCGTCGAACGACTCCACTCCGAGCGCCATCTTCATTCGCGCGTCAGAACCAAACTGATTGATGAGCACCTGCGAGCCCGAGTGGCCTTTCACATTCTGAAAAAGCAGAGCGGGGCCTCCTCGGGCGCCTTTGGCATCGCGACTCTTCGAGACTCGGTCCGTGATCTCCGCAATCTCGAGAATCGGATCGGCTTCAGTCTGTATGCGCTTAAGTTCGCCGGCGCGGTCGAGCGCTGCGATCCATTGGCGGAGGTCGTCGAAGGGCAAAGGATTCCTCTCTATGTGATCGACGATTATAAGGGATTTGCTGAGATCGAACTTCCTTGCCACGGATTTACACGGATCTTCGCGGATTTAAGAAGCGAGAATGAACAACTGCACCATAACCTATTTCCTCTGCTCCAGCTTCACGCTCGCCGTCACCGGCTGCCCGTCGCGCAAAACTTTCACATCCACCACATCTCCCACCTTGCTCCGTCGCAGCGCGTCGGTGAAGTCATAAAGATTTTTGATCACCTTGTCGCCGAACTGCACCAGTACATCGCCCGCCTTCAGTCCCGCTTTGGCCGCCGGTGAGTTCGGCTTGACGTCAGAAAACTTCACGCCGTTCTCCGTCTGCCCAAAATCCGGGATCGATCCAAAATACGGCCCGTACCCGCTCCCTCCGCCGCCGGCAGGCTTCTCCTCGGCCACCACCTGAAATGCCGGAACGTCCGCCGCATTCGCCAACTGCACGACCACGCTCTCGACCATGTCGAGCAGACGCGCCGCCGAAGGTGCGTTGATCTTGTCCCATGTGTCCGACGGCCGGTGATAATCCGAATGCAGTCCTGAGAAGAAGAACAGCACGGGAATCTTCTTCGTCACAAACGATGTATGGTCGCTCGCAGCGTAGCCTCCCGCCGAATATTCAATCTTGAACGACTCGTCTTTCTGCGCCTGCTCCAGCACTGCCTTAAATGTCGACCCCGTGCCCACGCCGCCGATGTAAACCTTATCGTCCTTGATGCGGCCAATCATGTCCATATTGATCATGGCGACGGCCTTCTCAAGCGGCCGCGTCGGACTCTTCACCCACGCCGCCGAGCCCAGCAGCCCAAGCTCTTCTCCTGAGAAGTTCATGAAGAGGATGCCGCGCTTTAGTTGCCCACGTTGCGGCGCCAGCAACCGCGCCAACTCAAGCACTCCCGCGGTGCCGCTGGCATTGTCGTCGGCTCCCGGATGAATCTCGCCGATTTGCGACGGCGCCAGCGAATCAGCATCGCCTCGCCCCAGATGATCGTAGTGCGCGCCGACAATCACGTACTCATCGCTCTGCCCTGGCAGCCACGCCAAAATGTTGTGTACCGTCGCCCGCGTGGTTTCGATATCAATGTGCAACGCCACCCGCAGCGACTCCGGCAACGCAAACGACTCTGGCTTCGTTCCGGAATTAATCTGCTCCTGCACGTCCTTCAGCGATTTTCCTGCCGATTGAAGCCACCCATCCACCACTGCGTTCTTCACCTGCACCAGGACAATGCCGACATTCTCCGGTCCGCTGACGCTGCCGAACCGCGTTAACAGGTCCTGCTCACCGTCCCCCAGCTTGCCGTTGATCACCAACATGGCCTTCGCCCCATGATTCCGCGCGTTTATGGCTTTGGTGATGAGTTGCGCGTGCATCGTCAGGCCGTGATTCCCGTTTTTCTCCCCGAATCCCGACGGCTCAAAGCGGAGCACGACCACAACTTTGTCTTTGACATCCAGGCCAGCGTAATCGTCGTAGTGAAATTCGTCGGCGGTCACGCCGTATCCCGCGAAAACAACTGGCCCTTTGACCTGTCCCGACAAAGAGTAGCTGGCGGGGACAAAGTCCCGATCGATCTTCAACTCTTTCTTTTCATCCGCCGCCTGCACCACAAAATGATTGTCCGTCTTCAACCGCGCGCCGGTGATGACTGTGAAAGGTTGCGCATAGCCGTTGGCCCCTGCCGGTTGCAGTCCGAGTTCCTTGTAGCGCTTCTCGACCAAATGCTCCGCCCGCGTTAAACCCTTGGTACCGGCGCCGCGGCCCTCCATCTCAGGAGAAGCGAGCGTCTTAATATCGTCCAGATAGCGCGCCGGATCGGCCTGCGGAATAGAAGCGGACGCCGCCACCAAAATCGCGACGGCAAAAAAGGGAAGCAACAGGCGCTGCAACTTCAGACGGTTCGACATAAGAGGATTCCGTGGACCGAGAATCGTAGGAGGTGCGCCGAAACGTGTCAATGATTCATCATGGTTTCGATTTACAATTCCAGTGCCATGAAAAAGATTACGGTTCTCCTGTTGCTTGCCTCCTGCAGTCTGACCGCTTGCAACAAGCAGTCCGCCCCAGTTCCGTCCTCAAAGGTCTCCGCTGGGTCGTCGCCAGCTATTCCTGATGCCGTGGCACAAAAACTCCAGGAGTATTCCGGAACTGGCGCCACCGATTGCGGACGCCTCGACGTTCGCGCCACCGCCGATCAATCGAAAGCCACTGCCGACTGCGCTATGCAGGCGAGCCAGGGCAAACACGCCTTCTATGTCGCCTACGACATGCCCGGCATGGCCGTCGGAGTCGCAGGCAACGCTCAAGGCAAATTGTTCACCGTGCAGTCGCAAGGGACCGGCCCTTCAGCCGCGCTGACCACAGGCGACTGCCCGTCGCAATTGCGCATCGCCTCCAGTGGACGCGTCACCTGCTTTGCTCCCGGTGACATGGGCTCGATGGGCGCCGGACACTCCGCCGGCACCATCCCCCCGGGCATGGCGAATCCCCATTCCCCCAGCACTGCGAATCCGCACGGAACGGGTGCGATGAAGCCGCGCAGCAATTAGTGATGTCGCCAAACTTCGGCCGTTCGAGCAAGGTTACCGCTTATTGATTCGGAGAAACGGTAGAGAAGAGCACGCCATGCGGAAACGAAACACCTCGATCACAATCTTGAAACTATTGCTGGCCCCCATCCTCGCAGCTCTTCCCGCCGCTACCCAGTCGGCACCGCTGAAGAAGGTTACCGACATCCCACTACCCGGGCGCGCCGTTCGCTTCGATTACCAGAGCTTCGACCCCTCGCACGGCCTCCTTTACCTGGCCCACATGAACGATGATCACCTCGTCATCTTCGATGTGAAGAAAAGGGAAGTCGTCGCCAACCTCGACGGCTTCACCAATGTGCATGGCGTTCTGGCCGTCCCGGAGATCAACAGAGTCTTTGCCTCCGCCACTGGAGACCACAAACTCGCCATCGTCAACATGCAGACTCTCCAGACCATCGCCAAGCCCGGACCCATCACCTATCCCGATGGCATCGCCTACGCTCCGGCAGCCAAACGCATCTTCGTCTCCGACGAACATGGAAACGCCGACGCTGTGATCGACGCCACCACCAACGCTCTCATCGCGACGATCCCTCTTGGCGGCGGAGCCGGCAACACCGTCTACGATCCCGTCTCACAACACATCCTGGTCGCGGTTCACGAGAAAAATGAACTCGTAGCCATCGATCCCGCGACTGCAAAAATTATTGCTCGTTACCCCGTGCTCGGCATCGACGGCCCCCACGGCATCGTCCTCGACGCCGACTCTCGCCTCGCCTTCGTCGCGGGAGAAGAAAACAACCTCCTCTCCGTCTTCGATCTCGTCAGCATGCGAGTGCTCGCGGCTTATCCCGTCGGAAAAGATCCCGACGTCCTCGCCTTCGATCCCGGCCTCAAGCTCCTATACGTCTCGGCCGAATCCGGCAACGTGACCGTCTTCCGTGAGCAAGGCAAGTCGCTGGTCCCCGAAGGCTCAATCTCGATGCCTCACGCTCACACGGTCTCGGTCGATCCCCAAAGCCACTTGGTGTATTTCCCGCTTCAAAGTGTCGATGGTCATCCCGTCCTCAGAATCATGGAGCCCACCCAAACTCATTGATTCCGCACCACAAATCACCCCTTCGGCCACTCGCCCATCACCAGTCTGTGATCCTAATCACACACTTAAGTGACCCACTTTGTTTACCTTAACCCCAGCCCCATGGAAAATGATGCTGTACTAGAGGAATAGGGGTCCGAACCCGCGAGTTGGGGTAAACTCATGGGATTGCGGAACTTATAAGGCCTATGTCACTGCTTTGGCTGCGTGTCGCACTGGGGTGCTACTTCATCGGACTGGTTTACGCCTTCGTGGCGCTGAGCCGCACCAGTGATCTTTTCAGCCGCATCGCTCTGCATGCCGCCAGCCTCGGCATGGTCTTCCACTTCGTATCTTTGGCTGAACTTTTCCTCTCTGGCCAGGTCGTCTGGACGTCAGTTCACAACGGCGAATCGCTGCTGGCTTTCCTCTCCATGTCGTTCTTCATGGTCATCTACGCGATTTACCAGACAACATCACCCGGAGTAGTGGTGTTCCCGGTAGTGTTCTTCCTGACCTTTGTCGCAGCGTTGGACGAGCAACCCGTTCTGCTCACGCAATTCGTTTCCAACAAGGGATGGCTCTTCGCCCACATCATTCTCATCTTTACCGGGTACGCGGCATTGCTGGTGAGTTTCGGCGCGAGTCTGCTCTATCTGCTGCAAGAACGTCGTCTAAAGTCAAAGAAGCCGACCAGCCTGATTGCCTTCCTACCGGCGCTCGAAGTGATCGATCAGATCGGCTACCGCTCGCTCTTGCTCGGCTTTCCATTCATGACGTTGGGCCTGATCACCGGTTCGATCGTGGCGATCACCGCTCCGTCGATTGGCCGGGTGGATTTTCTTGATCCAAAGATTTTGCTGTCGGTGCTGATGTGGGCCGTCTACATGGTGATGGTCTTCACCCGCTGGAATTCCGGATGGCGTGGACGCCGTGCCGCTGTGCTTGCAACTTTCGCCTTCGTGGCTGCACTCGCCGCCTGGGCCGCCAACTATTTCTCCGCGATCCACAGGTTCGCCGCCTCATGAGATTCCAACTCATTGGCGTGAACCACAAGAGCGCCCCGCTCGAAGTCCGCGAGCGCCTCGCGATCCCCGAGTCTCGGCTGCCTGATACCTGCCGCGATCTCACCGCTTATCCCGGTATCGAGGAGGCGATGGTCATCTCCACCTGCAATCGCGTGGAGATCGTTGCCCACACCGCCAACGGCCACGCCGACCTCCGCGGATTCCTTCATGATCACTTTCACTTGACCGCGGATGAACTCGACCCGCACCTCTACGAATTTCGCGAGAAAGACGCGGTTCGCCACCTCTTCCGCGTAGCCAGCAGCCTCGATTCGATGGTCGTAGGCGAGGCGCAGATTTTGGGGCAGGTCAAAGAAGCCTACGCTACTGCCCGCGCCGTCGGCGCGGTCCGCGGACAACTCGACCAGCTTTTCAGTCGTGCCTTTGCCGTGGCCAAGCGCGTGCGCAGCGAAACCGCCGTCGGATCTTCGTCGGTGTCGATCGCCTCCGTCGCCGTCGAGCTGGCTAAAAAGATCTTCGGCACCCTCGAAGGAAAGACCGTGTTCATTGTCGGCGCCGGCAAAATGAGCGAACTCGCGGCCCGCCACCTGATGGCTCACGGCTGCGCCTCGATTTTCGTTGCCAACCGCACCTACGATCGCGCCATCGGCCTTGCCCAGAAGTTCAACGGGCAGGCCATCAAATTCGAAGATCTTTACTCGACCTGTGACCGCGCCGACATCGTCATTACGTCGACCGGCGCCCCTCACGCGATCTTCCGCCGCGAGCACGGAGAGCAGTTCCTCTCCCGCCGCAAGAATCGCCCTATGTTCTTCATTGACATCGCTGTCCCGCGCGACGTTTCTCCGGAGATGGCGAAGCTCGACGGCATCTTCACCTACGACATCGACGACCTGCAGCAGGCGGTGTCGAGCCATGTCGCCGACCGCCGCAAAGAGGCCGAGCGCGCCGAAGCCATCGTCACCAGCGAGGTCGAACGCTTCGAAGCCAAGCTGCACACGCTCGACGTGGTTCCGACCATCGTTTCTTTACAGGATCATCTTGAAACGATCCGTCAGGCAGAGATCGACCGCGTGCGCGGGCGTATGGGTCAGTTGACTCCCGAACAAGAGATCGCCATCGAGGCCCTGACCCGCGGCATCATCAACAAAGTCATGCACACGCCGATCACCACGCTGAAAACGGCCGCCAAGGAATCCGAAGCGACAACGGTGGTCGATGTTGTTCGCCGTCTCTTCAACCTGCACGACAAAGAGAAGGCCGCCCAGCCCGCAGCGAAAAAAGACGAAGTGGGGACGCGCCCATGAACTCAACGTCTTGTCATCCTGAGCAGAGTCTGGCGAAGAGCGAAGCGATTCGCCAGACGCAGTCGAAGGATCCCTATAGCACCGTGACAGCTAACAGTGCGGGCTGTTTTCGGATCACGGTCCGCTTCTTCGAAGAGCTGGGAACGGAGCAGTCCCCAATCGCCAGCCACGAAGCGGGGCCATATGAGGGCCAGGCACACCTGTGCCAAGGTATCGAGAAGAAGGCCAGCAATCCTGTAGGGATCACACGAATCGCATTCAATACGAACGACGTAACCACCATCCTCCAATGACTGAACTCCATAACAACGGCGCACGACCCAAACTCCGCATCGGCTCCCGCGGCTCCCAACTCGCCCTCTGGCAAGCGAACCACATCTCCGCGCTTCTTCGCGACCGCGGCCACGAAGTCGAGATCGAAATCATCCACACCACCGGCGACAAAATCACCGATGTCGCCCTCGCCATGGTCGGCACCAAGGGCATGTTCACCAAGGAAATCGAAGAAGCCCTCGCCGCTGGACGCGTCGATCTCGCCGTCCACTCGCTCAAAGACCTGCCCACCGAACTTCCCGCAGGATTCGAAATCGCCGCCATCACCGAGCGCCAGGACCCGCGCGATGCCTTCTGTTCGCGCCACTACCAGAGCTTTCAGGAACTTCCCCAAAAAGCCCGCGTCGGCACATCAAGCTTACGCCGCCAAGCACAACTCAAAGCCGTCCGGCCCGACCTCGACATTCATCCACTGCGCGGCAACGTCGACACGCGCCTGCGCAAACTCGAGCAAGGAGAATACGACGCCATCATCCTCGCCTCCGCCGGACTGAAACGCCTGGGCAAAACAGAATTGATCAAGCAAATCATCTCGGCGGATATCATGTGCCCCGCCGCCGGGCAAGGCGCACTCGGCATCGAAATCCGCCTCGGTGACTCCGCCACTCGTGACCATCTCGCATTCCTGAACGATCCCGCCGCCCGCGCCGCGACGACTTGCGAGCGCGCTCTGCTCAACAGCCTCGGCGGCGGCTGCCAGGTCCCCATCGGAGCCTTCGCGGAAATGCGCGAAGGCAAGCTGCACCTCGAGTCCATCGTCGCCGAGCCCGATGGCTCGCAACTCCTCCGCGACTCCCGCGACGGAGACGATCCAGAAAAACTCGGCAACGCCGCCGGCGCCGCTCTCCTCGCCCGCGGAGGCGATAAAATCCTCGAAGCCGTCTACGGCCGCGGCCTCGCCGTCCTGCCGCAACCCTAATCCCGCATCATGACTCGCAACGTCCTGCTCAAGCTTCTAGGCGGCTCCAACACGTCTCATGCCCTGCGCAGAGGCGTGAACCTCTGGCCGCCATTCCTCGGTATGGGCATCCGCGTCAAGCGCATCGCGCCCGACATGAAGTCGATCGACGTCGAAATGAAGCTGCGCTGGTGGAATGCCAACTACGTCGGCACCCACTTCGGCGGATCGCTCTATTCCATGTGCGACCCGTTCTATATGCTGATGCTGATGGCAACCCTCGGCCGCGACTACATCGTCTGGGACAAAGCCGCTACCGTCCGCTACCGCAAGCCCGGGAAGGGAACGGTCCGCGCCGAATTCCGCCTGACGGATGCCCAACTCACCGACATTCGTGACAAACTAAAGACGCTTCCGAAATACGAGCCCGTCTTTAAAATAGAAGTTAAAGACGATCAGGGGACCGTGATCGCCGAAGTAGAAAAACTGTTGCACATACGCAAGAAAGACGCTGCAGGTGCGCCGGATGTCACGTCGCACTGAACAGTAGACCGCCGAACGAACCGCGAAGCGGCGAAAGAATGCAGCCCACAGCTTGCCCTGAGCCTGTCGAAGGGGCGCAAGCCGTGGGATAGATAGAGAAAAATTCACTCAGGCCCGGAGGGGCGAAAGAAACTCACGCCGTGTACATCCCCGAACACTTCCGAGTCCGTGATCACGCCGACGCCCTAACCTTCATGCACGCGAACCCGTTCGCCATCCTGATCTCATCTACACCGGATGGCCCTTTCGCCACCCACGCTCCACTTGTCGTCCGTGAAGCCGCAGATCAACTCCTCATCCGCGGCCACGTCGCCAAAGCAAACCCGCACTGGCGACATCTCGAAGAGCAACCGCGGTGCCTTACCATCTTCCACGGCCCCCACGCCTACGTGTCCCCGTCGAACTACACGATCCATGAGAGTGTTCCCACCTGGAATTACGGCGCGGTCCACGTCTACGGCAACGCCCGCACTTTCTCCGCCCCAGAAGAATTGCTGACGGTCCTTCACGAACTCATGCCCATGTTCGAACCCGCCTATGCGGACCAGTGGGCCAGCCTCAGCCAGGCATATCGCGAACGCATGCTCAGCCACATCGTCGGATTCGAAATCACCGTCACCAGCATCGAAGCCAAATTCAAACTCAGCCAGAACCGCAGCAAGCAAGAACAGCAAAACGTAATCGCCTCACTAGGCGGAGCCAAAGACACGACAGTCTCCGGCGTAGCGCACCTGATGCAGCAACAAAAATTGGGTGAAAAGAAAGACTAGCCTGTGGGGCGGGCAGTCTTGCCTGCCAACTCTAACCATGAGCAAGGAACCAAAATCCGCGAAGCCCCAGCCCCTGACCAGTCTCCGAGTCCTGGTAGGCCGAGCCCGTCATCAAGCCGGAGCCCTCTCGAAAGAACTCCGTCACCTCGGCGCCGAAGTAATCGAAATCCCATTCATCGAAATCCACAAACCCAAATCCTTCAAGTCCCTCGACGCCGCCCTGAAGAATCTCTCCACCTACGACTGGCTCGTCCTCACCAGCGTGAACGGCGTCGAAGCCATGTGGAATCGCATGGAGAAACTGCGCCTTAGAACTAAGGGACCCCGGAATTTGCGCGTCGCCACCATCGGTCCGGCCACCAAGAAGGCAATCGTGCAGCGCGGCATCAAAGTCGACGTTGTCCCCAAGGAATACGTCGCCGAGTCCGTCGTCCGCAGCCTGAAGAAAAATATAAAAGGGAAGCGCGTCCTGCTCGTCCGCGCCAAAGTCGCCCGCGACGTCATTCCCCGCGAACTCCGCCGAGCCGGAGCCCACGTTGATGTTGTTGAAGCCTACGAAACCGCCGTCCCGCAATCCTCTCGCGAGCGCCTGCGGGCCGCGCTAAAAAATCCGAAAATGCGCCCGCACGTAGTCACCTTTACCAGTTCGTCGACGGTCAAAAATTTCGTGCAGCTCCTAGGCCCACGCCACCCCAACCTCGACGGCATCCGCATGGCCTCCATCGGCCCCGTCACCTCCGCAACTCTGCGCGAACAAGGCCTCCCAGTCGACATCAAAGCCAAGCAATTCACCATCCCCGGATTGATCGAAGCAATAGTGCACAGCATGACGTCTCAGGCAAAGTAACTCAGGACTCGTGACTCGGGACTCGGGACTCGTGACTTCCTACTCCGTCACCGTGCACGCACAATCCGCCGGCACCACATGCGCCAGCAGAAAGTCCGCCACGCGCTTGTACGCGTCAATCTGATTTTCCACGCGCGCGAACCCGTGCCCCTCGTTCTCATAAATCTTCGCGTCCACTGTCCCGCCGCGCTTCTTGATCGCATCCACCACCTGCTGCGTCTCTGACTTCGGACATCGTGGATCGTGCCCGCCCGCCAGCAGCAGCAGTGGCGCCTTGATCTGATCGATAAAGTTAATCGGCGAGCGGTCCTCATACAGCGCCTTGTTCTTCACCACGTCGCCCATAGTTGCCAGGTCCGATTGCTGCAGCACCGGATCCTCATTCTCAATCTCCGTAAACCAGTTTACGAACGGCACAATCGGCACGCCCGCCGCCCACTCATCCGGAGCCTTCGTCACCGCCATCATGCTCAAATAGCCACCATAGCTTCCGCCCATCACTGCAATCTTTTTCGGATCGAGGTGTCCCGTCTGCTTGATCCAGTCCACTCCCGCCAGCACATCCTGCAAATCCCCGCCCCCCATGTCGAATAGGTTGGCCTGCTGAAATTCCTTCCCATAGCCCGTCGACCCGCGATAGTTCGGCGCGAGCACCATATATCCCTGGTTTGCCGCGAACTGCACAAACCGATTAAACGAGTTCATGCTCTGCGCCGTCGGCCCGCCGTGTATGTACACAATGGCCGCATTCTGCCCGTTGCGAGCCATGTTGAAAGGTACATACAGAAACGCCGAGATCGTCCACTTCCCATCGCGGCTCGGATAGTGCACCAGATACGGCTCCACCATATCCTCTGACCGCACGCCCGCAATCAAAGAGTGGGTGAGCTGCAGCGACTTTCCGCTCGCCACCTGATACACCCACAAATCGCTCGGAGCCGTCGGCCCATTGTGAAAGTAGAGCAGCCGCTGTCCATCCGCCGAGAACGCCGCATGCCCGCCCGCCGGCTCGTTTACGCCCTTAGGAATCGCCAGTGCAGTCGACTTCCCAGCCGCGAGGTCGTGCAGATAGATGTCTTCGTTCCCATCCACATTCGCGCTGAAGGTAATGTGTTTCCCATCCGGCGAAAACTCCCCGCCGCGAATTTCCCACTTATCCTTCGTCAGCCACGTAATCTTCTTCGTCGCCACCTCGAACACGCCAATGTTCTCGTACCCATTCGCCGCATTCGAGGTCAGCAGCACGCGCTTGCCGTCCGGAGAAATATCATTCGCCGCAAACCGCTGCTCCCCGTCATGCGGCGTTAGCAGCGTGCTTTGTCCCGTCGCCACCTCCGCCATAAAGATGTTCGAATCCGTCCCCTTCGCCTGTTCCTGTGTATAGAAGATGAACTTCCCATCCTTCGACCAGATCGGCGAATAATTTCCCTTGTCCTGCGGAGTTCTCGTCGTGATGTGCTTCACCTCGCGCATCACCATGTCATAGACATCGATCTCATACGCCGCCGAAGTCTTCGGCTTCACTTCATACGCCAGATACCGTCCGTCCGGTGACCATGTCGGAGAAAGTTCCGCAATCTCCCGCGTCTGCGTCAGGTTCACCACCTTGCCCGTCTTCGGCGACACCAGGAAGATGTCCCACTGCTCATCGCCGTCATAATCCGACTGATACGCGATCCACTTCCCGTCCGGCGACCATGCCGGCTCAGTCTGCCGCTGATCGCTCACCGTCAACTGCACCGGCCATCCGCCTTCGGCCGGGACCAGCCACAAATTATTCCGCCCGCTCATGTTCGAAATAAACGCCACGCTCTTCGCATCCGGAGACCACGTCGCGCGCCCTACCTGCCGCGTCATATAAAGTTTCTCGATCGTCAGGCTGCGCGCCTCCACCTGCGCATTCGGCTTCGACGAGATTTTCTTGGGATCGGTGACGGCTTGCGGTGAGGGCAAAGTCTGGGCAGCGGTTTCAACAACGACAGTACTCATAATCATGACGATAACAAAGAGCGCGCCGAGGCGCATGGCACTAAACCTCAAGGTAAGGTAAAAAGGAAAGTCTAGCAGAGCCCCTTTCCTCGCCCTCCGCCGCGCGTCATCAGCATGTCCTTCCGGGCCCGCGCCCTGGACTATAATGACCCTCACGGAATGGCCCTTACCTCTGGCACGAAGCTCGGTCCCTACGAAATCCTCGAGCCCGTTGGTGCTGGCGGTATGGGCGAGGTATATCGCGCCCGCGACACGCGCCTCGATCGCACCGTAGCGATTAAAGTTCTTCCTTCCGAGCTCTCTTCCTCGCCGGAACTCAAGCAGCGCATGGAACGCGAGGCTCGCGCTATTTCTTCCTTGAACCACCCGAACATCTGCCATCTCTACGATATTGGCTCAACCTCTGGCACCGATTATCTGGTGATGGAGTTTCTCGAAGGCGAAACTCTGGCGGAACGCATTCGCAAGCGTGCGATGCCTCTCAACGAAATTCTCAAGGTTGGCATCGCCATCGCCGAGGCGCTCGCCTTCGCGCACCGGCAGGGGATTGTGCACCGCGATCTGAAGCCGGGAAACATCATGCTCACCCAACAAGGCGCCAGGCTCATGGACTTCGGCCTCGCCAAGTCTTCGGTTGCCGGTTTGGATTCGGCATCCGCGAATGCGCCCCTGTTATCGGCCGCCCGCACGATGAGCGAAGCTAGTCCTATGTCTCCACTGACGACCGCCGGCGCGATCGTCGGCACTATCCAGTACATGTCTCCGGAGCAGGTCGAGGGCAGGGAAATCGATGGTCGCAGCGATATTTTTTCCTTGGGCGCCGTGCTCTACGAAATGGTGAGCGGCAAGCGCGCCTTTGAAGGCAAGAGCCAGCTAACCGTGGCCAGCGCGATCCTTGAAAAAGAACCGGAATCGCTCAGCACTCTGAAGCCGTTGACTCCTACCACGCTCGATCGCACCATCCGGAAATGCCTCGCGAAAAAGCCGGACGATCGCTGGCAGAGTGCGAGCGACCTCGCGACACAGTTGAACTGGATTACGGACGCGAGCACGGCAGGCGCGTCGATGCAAGCTGCCGAAGCGCGCGGGAAAGTAAACAAGCTACTTTGGCTGATGAGCGGCCTGATGGCGTTGTTGATTATCGCCGCAGGGTGGGCCCTGATAACTTTGCGCGGAGCAACTCCGCCGAAGCGTGTGATGCGATTCAGCATCGGCTTGCCCGAAGGAGATTCGCTCGGCGGAACCTGGTACTGGTATCGCAGCCTGGCGATTTCCGACGACGGCTCGCAGATTGCATACGTCGCCCATCGCGCCGGCGAATCTCGAATCTACTTGCGATCCATCGGCGACGCCATGGGACGAGAGATTCCAGGAACCGAGCGCGCCGACATGCCATTTTTTTCTCCCGACGGACAATGGCTGGGAATCTACTCCGGCGGTGCAATCAAGAAAGTTCCCCTTGCCGGAGGTCCTAACGTCACCATCGCCAAGACCGCATTCAAAGGAGCCACGTGGGGCTCCAACGACACCATTTATTTCGCCAATGGCGGCGGGTTGATGAAGGTGGCGGCCACTGGCGGAGAGCCGCAGAAGATCACATCACTCGATGTCAAACGCCGCGAAGTCGATCAACTTTATCCAGAACTCCTGCCCGGCGGCAAAGCTCTGCTGTTCACCGCGCGGACCATGGAGCAGCCCTCCTTTGACGAGGCCGATATCGCAGCCGTCAATCTGGCAACCGGTGAGCGCAAGCTCGTTGTGAAGCAGGGAACCGACGCGCACTACGTTTCCAGCGGCCACCTGCTATTCATGCGTGCGGGAGTGCTGCTCGCGGTGCCGTTTGACCCCGAGAAGCTCGAGACCAAGGGAGCGGTGGTGCCGGTGGCGGAAAAGATTCTCGAGAATCCGCGCATCGGCGCCGGCCAGTACGCCATCTCGAAAGATGGACTCCTGGTGTACATACCCGGCGGCGTTACTTACGGAGAACACGAACTCGTCTTCGTCGACAAAGCCGGCAACGCAAAGCCGCTGACAGCCAACAAACGCCCCTACGAAGACTTCACCATTTCGCCCGACGGCAAATATATCGCTGCGACGATTGAAGGCCCGGTCACCAATACGTGGCTCCACGACATCGCGCGCGATACCGAAACGCGATTTAACTTTGGCATCGAGAACCGCGATCCGGCTTGGTCCGCGGATGGAAAACATGTTGCCTACAGCGGATATAAAGACGGCAAATACGCCGTCTTCTGGAAACCGCTCGATGGAAGTACGCCGGAACAAGCGCTGATCCTGAGCGAGAAAAACGTGGATGCCTGGTTTTTCTCCCCGGATGGCGGCACGTTGCTTTATGCGGTGTATCAGTTCGATGGCTATCAGAACATCGGCGCCTTGCCGCTGCATGACAAAGAACACGCGCGCATGATCTTTCCGGCTGAGTACGAAGTCGAGTGGGCGATTTTGTCGCCCGACGGAAAGTGGATCGCCTACGACTCGATCGAATCGGGCAAACCGGAGGTCTACGTCGCCCCCTATCCCGCGATTCAGCCGCGCGAGCGCATTTCGACCGATGGAGGCCTGCATCCCTTGTGGGCGCCCGACGGTCGGGAACTTTACTATCGCACCGGAGCGAGTCCCGAGGAACTGGAGCAACGGGCGCTCGCGCAGAAGACTCGTGTGATGTCCGTATCGATCGAGACCAAGCCGGGTTTCAAGGCAGGTCAGCCCCGCATGCTTTTTGAGGGGCCCTATTTCGAGAGTGGACACGACATCGCCATCACACCCGACGGAAAGGGATTCATTCTGATCCGCGAAACCGATTCGCAAACCGGTCCAAAACAGATCGAGGTGGTTGTGAATTGGTTGGAGGAATTAAAACAGCGGGCACGGCCGGGGAATTGATCTTCCATGTTTGAAGCTTAAGGGGATGGTTCTAACATCATCCATGCGCCATTTCACTCTGCAAGCCGCTTTCGTTTTCGCGATCCTCTGCACTTTTTTGGGCATCCACGCTCGCACTCAAGTCCCACCGTCCCACCACATCTCCATCGATGGCGACCAATTCGTTCTCGATGCCAAGCCCTTTCAAATTATTTCCGGCGAGATACACTACGCCCGCATCCCTCGCGAATATTGGCGCGACCGCCTGAAGAAGGCGCACGCTATGGGCCTCAACACCATCTCGACCTACGTCTTCTGGAACCTGCACGAGCCCAGGCCCGGCGTCTACGACTTCACCGGATCGCTCGACATCGCCGCCTTCATCCGCACCGCGCAAGAAGAAGGGCTATATGTAATCCTGCGCCCGGGCCCCTACGTCTGCGCGGAGTGGGACCTCGGAGGCCTGCCGGCATGGCTCCTCGCCGATCCCAACATGGTCTTGCGCAGCAGCGACGAGAAATTCCTCGGCCCGGTCGAGCGCTGGTTCCAACGCCTCGGCAAGGAACTCGCACCGCTGCAACTCACGCGCGGCGGCCCGATCATCGCCGTGCAAGTCGAAAACGAATATGGATCCTTCGGCAACGACCACGAATATATGAAGCGCATCCTCAGCGCAATCAAAGCCGCCGGCTTAGGTGAAGTGCTCCTCTATACCGCCGATGGCGCGGATCAACTCGCAGCGGGCACGTTGCCCGACATTCATGCCGTCGTGAACTTCGGACCCGGCGAAGCGAAAACAGAATTCGCCAAGCTGCAAAAGTTTCGCCCCGGACGCCCGATCATGAGCGGCGAGTACTGGGACGGATGGTTCGATCACTGGGGCGACCACCACCACGTCACCAACGCCGATCAGCAGACGCAGGAACTCGACTGGATCCTCAGTCAGGGATACTCCATCAATCTCTACATGTTTCACGGCGGAACAAACTTCGGCTTCATGAACGGCGCTAATTGGGAGAAAGTCTACGAGCCCGACGTTACCAGCTACGACTACGACTCCCCCGTGAGTGAATCCGGCGCGCTGGCGAAAAAATATTCCGCCTTCCGCGACGTCATCGCGAAGCATCGCCCGGGCGTGAAGCTGCCCGATCCTCCTGCGCCCTTGCCCACGATCGAAATCCCGGACTTCGAACTGACGGAAAGCGCCCCACTATGGTTGAACCTGCCCACCGCCACAAAAGTCGATCACTCACGCGGCATGGAATCCTTCGGCCAATCCTACGGATACATCCTGTACCGCACCAGGCTTACCGCACCGGCTACAGGCGATCTCGTGATTCATGAACTGCGCGGCTACGCCCGAGTCTTTATCAATGACAAGCAGGTAGCAACCCTCGATCGCAGGAAGAAACAGGATCATCTGCACATTGAGGCCAAAGCTGGCTTCACTCTCGGCATTCTTGTGGAAGGAACTGGCCGCATCAATTTCACCACTGAG
>Ga0207664_10000569_pt1 | contig 25875 bp, 29 predicted proteins | sample LARL83metaG_FD_184349 | JGI IMG/M metagenome (GOLD analysis project Ga0207664, IMG submission 184349) | Corn, switchgrass and miscanthus rhizosphere microbial communities from Kellogg Biological Station, Michigan, USA - LAR L8-3 metaG... | ecosystem: Host-associated > Plants > Roots >... | reverse complement strand
GGTCCCGGCTCATCAACTTCTTCCTGGCGCCCACCGCCTACCACGCCGAACTGAGGAGCATCCTCAGCGCCGGCGAGAAGTACGGCACCAACGGCTCCGGCAAGGGCGCCAAGGCCATGATCGAGTTCGTCTCGGCCAACCCCACCGGCCCCCTGCACGTGGGCCATGGCCGCGGCGCGGCCCTGGGCGACAGCCTGGCACGCCTGCTCACGGCCACCGGTTGGTCCGTGAGCCGCGAGTTCTACTACAACGATGCCGGGGCGCAGATCGACAACCTGGCCAAGTCCGTGCAGGCGCGCTGCTTGGGGCTAGAACCCGATCAGGAAGGCTGGCCCACGGACGGCTACCGGGGCGAGTACATCAAGGACGTGGCCAAGGCCTATCTCGCCCGCGAGACCGCCCACGCCGATGACCGTGAAGTGGTGGCGAAAGGCGACTCCAAGGATCTGGCCGCCATCCGCGAGTTCGCGGTGGCCTACCTGCGCCACGAGCAGGACCTGGACCTCAAGGCCTTCGCCGTGAAGTTCGACGTGTACTACTTGGAGTCGTCCCTCTATAGCGAGGGCCGGGTGGAGGCGACCGTGAAATCCCTCGTCGAGCACGGCCACACCTATGAAAAGGATGGCGCCCTGTGGCTCAAGACCACCGACTTCGGTGACGACAAGGATCGGGTGATGCGCAAGTCCGACGGGACTTACACCTACTTCCTGCCGGACGTGGCCTATCACCTCAGCAAGTGGCAGCGTGGCTTCCATCGCGTCATCGACGTGCAGGGCTCGGACCACCACTCCACCGCCCTGCGGGTGCGCATCGGCCTGCAGGCGCTCGACACCGGCATTCCCAAGGGGTGGCCCGAATACGCCCTGCACCAGATGGTGCTGGTGATGAAGGGCGGCGAGGAAGTGAAGCTCTCCAAGCGCGCCGGCAGCTACGTGACTCTGCGCGACCTCATCGATATGGCCGGGAAGGACGCCACCCGTTACTTCCTGGTAGCGCGCAAGGCCGACTCGCAGTTCACCTTCGACGTGGACCTGGCGACCTCAAAGAGCAACGACAACCCGGTGTTCTACATCCAGTACGCCCACGCCCGCATCATGAGCGTGGAGCGGCAGCGCGCCGAGAAGAAGCTCGGCTTCGACCAGGCCAACGGCCTCGCCAAGGCCGCGCGGCTGGACGGCGTGCATGAGCAGACGCTCATGACCGAGCTCTCGCGCTATCCGGAACTGCTGGAATCCGCGTCACGCACGCTGGAACCCCACCTCATGGCCCAGTACCTCAGGGAACTGGCCGCGGCCTTCCACGGCTTCTATGACAACTGTCCGTTCCTGGTGGACGATGCGGACCTGAAGGATGCGCGCCTGACCCTGGCGCTGGCCACGCGGCAAGTGTTGCGGAACGGCCTGGCGCTCTTGGGCGTCTCGGCGCCTGATAGCATGTAAGCATGGCGAAAGATTACAAAAACTCACCCAAGCCCAAGGACAAGCCGAAGAAGAAGTCCGGCGGCTTCCCCGGCTGGGGCTGGTTCGTACTGGGCATCATCGCCGCCATCGTGGTCATCAAGCTCGGGCCGGTGCTGTACCAGGCCGAGATGCACGCCGGCAAGAAAGGCGGCGCCGCGAAGCCGGCCACCTTCGCTGCCGCGGTCCACGCCACGGCGCCCGCCGCCTCCACCGCGCCCCACTACGACTTCTACAAGATGCTGCCGTCCTTCCAGGTGGTGATCCCGGGGCAGGACAAGGAAGTGAAGTCCGGCACTCCGGCCACCACGCCGGTGGACCAGCCCGGCAGCTACGTGCTGCAGGCCGGTTCTTTCCCCAACTATGCCGACGCAGACAAGATGAAGGCGACACTCGCTCTGCAGGGCATCGAGTCGAGCATCCAGCAGGTACAGGTGAACAACGGATCCACCTGGAACCGGGTCCGGATCGGGCCCATCAAGGATCTCAAGGAGCTGAACGCCATCCGCTCGAAGCTCGCCGCGGACCACATCGATCCGTTGGTCATCAAGCAGTAGCAAAGCGGCCTCATCGCGAAGCGACGGGGGACGGCACCGACAGCGGTGCTCTAGCCGACGAAGCTCGCCCGGACCCCGTCCACCACGAACTGCACCGCAAGCGCGGCCAGTATCACCCCGAATAACCTGTCCATGACGTTCGCGCCGGTCTGGCCGAGGAACTTCATGAGCCGCCCGGCGACCAACAGGCAGCCTAGGGTCAAGGCCAGGATCGCCAGCAGCACGCCGATCAGCGCACTGAAGTACACCGGATCGCCGTGGGCCTCGCCGACCATCAGCAGGATGGTGGTGAGCGCGCCGGGGCCGGCGATCAGCGGGAAGGCCAGCGGGAACACCGATATGTCCTGCTTGTGACGCGCCTCCTCCTGTTCGCCGCCGGTGGTGGAACGGCCGCCGGACTGGCGCGCGAACACCATGTCCAGGGCGATCAGGAACAGCAGGATGCCGCCGGCGATCTTGAAGGCCGGCAGCGTGATGCCGAGCGTGGTGAGCAGCCAATCGCCCATCAGCGCGAACACCAGGAGGATGGCGGCCGCCAGCGCGGTGCCCTTGAAGGCCATGCGCCGGCGGTGCGCGTCGCCGCCGCCGCGGGTCAGCGCGCCGAACATGGGGGTGACGCCGACCGGGTCGATCACCACCAGCAGCACCACGAACATGTTAAGAAGTCTCTCGAGCGTCACGGCCTCTCCCGGATTCCTGAGCCATTACACCAAGCTACGCGCGATTTGTGAACCCGGTCTCAGCGTGGAGCAGGCGTGGATGCAGGGGCGGCTTGCAAGCCGCGATTTCTAGTCCTATAACAATACCGAGAGCAGCCCGAGCTGCGGCCACCAAGCACAAAAGACGCGGAAGGATCCGCGCCCACCAAAAGCCGCTCATCCGAGCCGCTCGTATTGCAACGCAACAGCAGCAGTATGGGTCGGGGCTATGGAAAACCAGATGGAACAGGAACCGGTGGACCCGGCACGGGTCGGCGAGTGGTATGCCGATCCCCAGGGCCAGTTGTTCGAGGTGGTGGCCGTGGACGGCGACGACGGCACCGTCGAGGTGCAGTACTTCGACGGCACGGTGGAGGAACTGGACGCGGATTCCTGGCAGGAGATGCGGCCCCGGCCCAGCGACCCGCCGGAGGACTGGTCCGGCTCCATGGATGTGGACCGCGAGGACTACGGCGCCGACTTCGACGACGGCGACAGGGGCATGTGGGCGAACCCTCTCGACAGCTTAGACCGCTAAAGATTCGGGTCCCTGATTTTTAGTTTCCGTTCTGCTGCGAGTCGGGCATCTCGACGACAACCATCCCGTCCTCAATCTTCACCGGCAGGCTCTCCAGCTCCTGCCCCAGCGCCGCGCCGGCGAGGCACTTCCCCGTCTGGGGATCGAACAGCGCCCCGTGTCCCGCACACATGATCATGCTGAGATCCTTGGTGAGGAAGGCATCCGGCTTCCAGTTCAGGAAGCGGCCGGCATGGGGACAGAGGTTGCGGTAGGCGTACACCCGGTCCGCATGACGCACCAGGAACCACTCGTCCGGGAAATCCGCACCGGGGAAGGAGAAGCCACGGGCGCCGGGTTCCGGAAGCTCTTCGAGGCGGCAGACCACATGGCGCATGGGCATGGATTTGGGACCTTAGGGCGGGACTTGGCAGGGACGACGCATTCTTCTAATCTTTCGCACCCAAAACGTTCAGGGACGACCGATGTTCGCCACGCCGGACGAAGCGGAGCAGGCATTTTATACCGCCTTCGCCAACACCGACCTGGAAGCCATGATGGCGGTATGGCTCGACTCCGATGCGGTGACCTGCGTGCACCCGGTGGGACCGCGCATCAGCGGCCGCGGCGCAGTCAGGACGGGCTGGGCGGACATCTTCCGCAACAGCGGCAGTCTGAAGTTCCGCCTCGGCGAGGTGAGCCGCACCCAGGACGGCCTCCTGGCTATCCATGTGCTGCATGAATACATCAGCGTGCCCGGCGAGAACGGGGAACGCCCGCCGGCGGTGGCCACCAACATCTACCAGCTCACTGAAGACGGCTGGCGCATGATCCTCCACCACGCCTCGCCGGTGGCGACGTCGGTGATGCGCGCGCCGGCGGCGCCGGCCGGAACACTGCACTAGGCGCGGCGCACGTCCAGAGCCTCGATGCGCCGGCGCAACGCCAGCAGCACCAGGAGACCGGGGATCGCCAGCAGGGCGCTCAGCAGGAAGGTGGCGGTCCAGCCGAAGTGGTCGGTCACGTAGCCCGCCGGAGGCCCCAGGAACACCCGCGACAGCGAATCCAGCGCCGAGAGCAGCGCGAACTGGAACGCGGTATAGCGTGGATCGCACAGGCCCATGAGGTAGGCCACCAAGGCCGCCGTAGCCATGCCCCAGGCCAGGTTCTCCACGCCGACCGCCAGCACCATCAGTCCATAGTTGTGTCCGACCATGGCGAGCACCATGAAAGTGAGCGTCGAGGCGGCCTGCAGCACGCCGAACACCAGCAGCGAGCGGAACAGGCCGAGCCGCGTCATGAGCGCGCCGCCCACGAACACGCCGACGATGGTGGCGATGATGCCGAGGCCCTTGTTCACCACTCCCACGTCGGCCGGTGAGAAATGCACGCCGGCCACCAGGAACACGCTGGTGAGCGGACCGGAGAACCAGTTGCCGAACTTGTAGAGCACCACCAGTAGCAGCAGGCCGGCGGCGGCGGGACGCTGCGAGAGCTCCGCCAGCGGGTCGGTGACCGCCTCCTTGAGGCTGCGGGGCGGCGTGGCCTGCGGCGGCTCGGGGCCGAGCAGCGTGGGCAGCATCGCCACCAGCATCAGCAGCGCCATCATCAGGTAGCTGTCGCGCCAACCGATGCGCCCCGAGAGCACCAGCACCAGCGCGCCGGACACGATCATGCCGAGCCGGTAGCCGCCCACGGTCATGGCGGCGCCGAGGCCGCGTTCCCGCGGCGGCAGGATCTCGGTGCGGTAGGCGTCGTAGACGATGTCCTGGGAGGCGGAAAGGAAGGCCAGCAGCGCGGCCAGCTCCGCCATGCGCGGCAGTGCGCTGGTGGGGTCGGTGATGGCCATCAGCACCAGGCTGAAGGCCAGCAGCAACTGCGTGATCAGGATCCAGCCGCGCCGCCTTCCCAGGAACGGCGGCAGGTAGCGGTCCAGGAACGGCGCCCAGAGGAACTTCAGGGAATACGGCAAGCCGGCTAGCGAGAAGGCGGCGATGGTGGTGATGTCGAGGTGCAGCGTGGCGAGCCAGGTCTGCAGGGTGCTGCCGGAGAGCGCAAGCGGCAGTCCGGAGGAGAAGCCCAGCAGCAGGGTCACGCCGATGCGCCGGTTGAACCCCGCATACATCAGCGCGGCGAAGGAACCCGGCGGCGTCGGTGCGGGATCCATCGCCTACAGGTCGTAGTCCATGATCAGGGGCGCGTGATCGGAGAAGCGCTGCTCCTTGTAGATGGAAGCCTTCTCCACCGCCTCGCGGATACCCGGCGAGATCACCTGGTAGTCGATGCGCCAGCCCACGTTCTTGGCCCAGGCCTGGCCGCGGTTGGACCACCAGGTGTATTGCTCATCGCGCTGATCCACCACCCGGAACGCGTCCGCGTAACCCGCCGGCCCGAACAGCTCATCGAGCCAGGCCCGCTCGTGGGGCAGGCAGCCCGAGTTCTTCTGGTTACCCTTCCAGTTCTTGATGTCCTTCTCGGTGTGCACGATGTTCCAGTCGGCGCACAGGATGTACTCGCGCTGCTTCTTGCGCAGCGACTTGAGGTGGGCCATGAACACCTTGAGGAAACGGTCCTTGGAAGCCTGGCGCACCGGGCCCGCGGACCCCGAAGGCACATACAGCGAGACCACCGATAGCTTGCCGAACTGGGCCTCGAGATAGCGGCCCTCGTCGTCGAACTCCTTGACGCCGAAACCCTTGATGACCTTGTTTGGCTCGCGCTGCGCGTAGAGTGCGGTACCGGCATAGCCTTTCTTCTTGGCGTCGAAATAGAAGCAATGGTGGCCGTCAGGGCGGAACATGGGATCCGCGAGCTGGTCTTCCTGGGCCTTGGTCTCCTGCAGGCAGACACGTCGGCCTTCTGCTTGCGCAGCCAGTCGAACAGGCCCTTGCGGGAGGCGGAGCGGACGCCGTTGCAGTTGAGGGTGATGATGCGCATGGGCATGTATCATACCGGCGGATTTCCCCCCGAGGATGCCTCCGATGAAGGATTACCAGCGTCGATTCCTGGAGTTCGCCTTGGCGCGCCACGTGCTGCGCTTCGGCGAATTCACCCTCAAGTCCGGTCGCAGGAGCCCGTATTTCTTCAACGCCGGCCTGTTCAACAGCGGCGCAGCCCTGGCCGCCATCGGCCGGAGCTATGCCCAGGCGGTGGTGGATTCAGGCATCGAGTTCGACATGCTGTTCGGCCCTGCCTACAAGGGCATCCCCCTCGCCACCGTCACTGCCGTAGCACTCGCCGAACACCACGGTATCGACCTTCCCTACTGCTTCAACCGCAAAGAGGCCAAGGACCACGGCGAAGGCGGCAACCTGGTTGGGGCGCCGCTCAAGGGTCGGGTGCTGATCGTGGATGACGTGATCACTGCCGGCACCGCGGTGCGTGAGGCGGTGTCCATCATCCGTGCCGCCGGTGCCGAGCCGGTGGGCCTGGTGATCGCGCTGGATCGCCAGGAGCGCGGCCAGGGTGCGCTCTCCGCCGTGAAGGAGGTGGAACAGGAACACGGCATGCAGGTGACGGCCATCGTGCGGCTCGCAGAACTGCGGGATTGGGTCGCGTCGCAGCCGGAACTGAAAAGCGCGCTGTCCGCCATCGATGCCTACCGGAGCGAATACGGGGCTTAAGCTATAATCTGTCCTCCTCGAATGTCGTGACTCCGGGGTGCCGACATGAATACCCGTAAGCTCGCCTTGTTCATCGCCGTATGCTCGCTGAGTTTCGCCGCCGCGGCCATCGCCGACAGCAGCAAGGTGAAACTGTATAAATGGGTGGACAAGGACGGCGTCACCCATTACGGCAGCAGCATCCCGCCGGAGTACGCGTCTCAGCAGAGCGAGCAGCTCAATGCCCAGGGACAGGTGATCAAAATACAGGAGGCACAGAAGACGCCGGCGCAACTGGCGGCCGAGGCCCAGGCCCAACAGCAAGCCCAGCGGGATGCCGACGCGGCCAAGGCGCAGACGACCCATGACCGGGTGCTGCTGGACACCTACACCTCGGTAGCGGACATGGAGCAGGACCGCGACAGCAAGCTATCGTCCATCGACGCGCAGATCAACGTGCTGAACGGCAGCATCAGCTCGTCACAGACCTCCCTGGCTGATTTCCAGGACCGCGCCAACGAACTCGCCAGCAAAGACAAGCCGATCCCGGCGGACCTGCAGAAGCACATCGACGCCGCCAAGCAACAGCTCATCGACAACCAGCAACTGTTGCTGCAGCAGCAACAGCACAAACAGCAGATGCAGGCGCAGTTCGTGAAGGATATCGCCCGCTACAAGGAGCTGACGGGGCAGACGTCGGCGCCCGCCGCCGCCACGCATTGAGAATTACGGCCAATGAAATGAAACGCCGCTCTGAGAGCGGCGTCTTATTTTGTAGATCTAAGAACTACAACTAAACCAAGAGTGAGAGATTTTGGTCATCCGGCTAGGCGCGGCGCATGCGCCGCGCGCTTGCAGAGGGACGCGGAAGCTGGACCGAACGCCATGGATGGCTTAAGTACGGGAACCGGCGGCGCGGGTCAAAAGATCCATTCTTAGTGTTTGCCTGAATGGCCGAAGCCGCCGGCGCCGCGCTTGCTCTCCTCGAACTCCGAGACCACTTCGAACTTGGCCTGCACCACCGGCAGGATGACCATCTGGGCCACGCGCTCGCCGGGGTTCACGGTGAACTCGTCCCTGCCGCGGTTCCAGCAGGACACCAGCACCTCACCCTGGTAGTCGGAGTCGATGAGTCCCACCAGGTTGCCGAGCACGATGCCGTGCTTGTGACCCAATCCCGAGCGCGGCAGCAGCACCGCCGCATAACCGGGATCGCCGATGTGGATGGCGATGCCGCTGGGGATCAGCGCCGTGTCGCCGGGCTTCAGCACCAGGGGCTGCTTGAGGCAGGCGCGCAGGTCCATGCCGGCAGAACCGGCGGTGGCGTGCTGCGGCAACGGGAACTCCTTGCCGATGCGGGCATCCAGCAACTTCACTTTCACGATGTGCATGGTCACTTCTTCTTGTAACGCTGTCCGATGACCTGGACCAACTGCCGGGCGATCTCGAGCTTCGGCGCGTTGTGGAGTTGCTGCTCGCCGCCCTTCCAATAGAGCGTCAGCGCATTCTCATCGCTATCGAAGCCCCTGCCTTTACCTACCAGGTTGGCGGCCAGCAGGTCCAGGTCCTTCTTGGCGAGCTTCTCCCGGGCGTGGGCCTCCAGCTTCTCGGTCTCGGCGGCGAAGCCGACGGTGTAAGGTGCGGACTTCAGGGCCGCAACCTCCGCCAGGATGTCGGCGGTGCGGGCCAGCTTCATCTGCAGGGAGGCGCCTTTCTTCTTGATCTTCTGGGTGGCGGCGCGCTTGGGGCTGTAGTCCGCCACCGCGGCAGCGGCGATGAACACCTGGGACTGCTTCACGCGCTTCATGACCGCGGCGTGCATCTCGGCGGCGGTCTCCACGTCCACCCGCAGCACGTCGCGCGGCGTCGCCAAGTGCACCGGGCCCGCTACCAGGGTGACGTTGGCGCCGGCCTCGGCGGCGGCGCGGGCCACGGCGAAGCCCATCTTCCCGGAGCTGCGGTTGGAGACGAAGCGCACCGGGTCCAGCGGTTCGCGGGTGGGGCCGGCCGTGATCAGCACGTCCACTCCCTGCAGCAGCCGCGGCGCCTGGGTAAGCGCCGCCACGATCTCGGCGGGTTCAAGCATGCGGCCCATGCCCACCTCGCCTTCGGCGAGCTCACCCTCCCCAGGGCCCAGGATCTGCACGTTGCGCTGCCGGAGCGCCGCGAGGTTGTCCTGGGTGGCGGCATTGTTCCACATGACCCAGTTCATGGCGGGAGCCACTGCGATCGGCGCCTCGCTGGCGAGACACAGGGTGCTCAACAGGTCGGTGGCGAGGCCGCCGGCGAGATGCGCGAGGAAGTCGGCGGTCGCGGGTGCCACCACGATGAGCTGCGCCCAGCGCGCCAGCTCGATGTGGCCCATGGCGTGTTCAGCCGCCATGTCCCAGAGTTCGGTGCGCACCGGACGGCCGGAGACCGCCTGGAAGGTCAGCGGCGTGACGAAGCGCTGGGCTCCCGGCGTCATCACCACCTGCACCTCGGCGCCCACCTCCTTGAGGCGGCGGGTGAGGTCGGCGCTCTTGTAGGCGGCGATGCCGCCGCTGACGCCGAGGACGATGCGTTTGCCTTCTAGGGACACGGGATTTCCGCCCAGGGATGCGGCGTACAGGGTAACGCAGCGGGCTGCCAACACCAACCCGTTTGTTAGACTCAGGGCATGGAAGGACCTCAAGACTGGTGGCGCCAGGGCGAAGCGCTGGTGGCCCGTCACGCCCATGATTCCGCGGAATTCGCGCGCGGCCTGGCGTTGCTGCGCCGTTCCGCCGACGCGGGTTGGCTGGAGGCGGAGGTGACGCTCGGCAACGTGTACGCCCAGGTGCACCTGCTGCCGGATGCCGACCGCTCGGCCGTGGCTTGCTATAGCCGCGCCGCTGCCCAGGGGCACCCCATGGCCCAGGACCGCCTCGCGGATCACTACCTGGTCGGCCGCGGCGTCCCCCAGGACGATGCCGAGGCTTTGCAGTGGTGCCGCCGCACCGCCGAGCAGGCTTACCCGATAGCGCAGTGCAACTTCGCCTACATGCTCGCAGAAGGCATCGGCACCGACGCCGACGATCGCGCGGCCACGGATTGGTACCTGCGTGCCGCCGCCCAAGGCGAACCCCGGGCTTATTTCAACCTGGGGCTGCGCTTCCGCCATGGCTGCGGCACTGCGGCAGACCCCGCCCAGGCCTGGGCCTGGATGGCGCTGGCTGCGCAAGCCGCGTATCCCGGTGCCGAAACGACATTGCGCGTGCTCGAGGCGGATCTCGATCCCGCGGCCCTGGCTGAAGCACGGTCGCTGGCCCAGCGCATCGCCGGCAATTTCGCCGCACTGCGCCAGAGGCTCGAACGCTCGCCCGAGGCGCAGGCTTCCGCTGCGGCCTATCGCCGGGTGGTGGAGGAACAGTTCGCGGCGCTCGATGTCGCGGCTTTCTCGCTGGATGCGGACCGCCGCGGACGAGGCGACGGGCGGTCACGCCACGTCCCGGGCGAACGGCGCACGCTGGCCGCCGCACCCCGCATCTTCACCGTCGACGACTTCCTCTCGCTGGCGGAGTGTGCGCATTTCCAGTGGCTCGCCTCGCCCAACCTCGAGGCTGCGGGATCCACCCACGATCGCCTCTCCGGAGAGCAGACGGCGTTCAACGGTTCGGCCGCGATCCTGCGTGGCCCGCTCTGCGATCCCGTGGTGCGCAACATCGAGCGGCGCATCGCGGCGGGATTCAGCTTGCCGGCCAGCCACGTGGAGCCGCTGTCGATATTGCGTTACGAGAGCGGCCACCGCTACGCGCCGCACGTGGACTACTTCGATGCCGACCGTTTCGCCTACAACGAACGCATCGGCGACCTGGCGGGCCAGCGCGTCGCCTCGTTCCTGGTGTACCTGCGGGCGCCGGCGGCCGGTGGCGAAACCCACTACTTGGAGATCGACAGGAAAGTGCAGGGACGCGAGCGCATGGCGTTGTGCCACTTCAACTGCGATGAAAGCGGTGCACCGGATCCCGCCACCCTGCATACGGGCACGCCGGTAGTCAGCGGCGAGAAATGGCTGGCTCGCACTACGTTGCGCGAGAAACCCTTCTATTGAGGCCGTCGGTCACTTGAGAGTCACGCGGGCGAACTTGCGCTTGCCCACTTGGATCACGTAGGTCGCGCCGGGCGTTAGCTTCACGCTACGGTCGGCAGCCTTCTCGCCGTCCACCTTCACCCCGCCCTGCTCCAGCATGCGGTTGGCCTCGGAGCCGCTGGCCACGAGCTGCGCCTGCTTCAGCAGCTCCACGATGCCGATGCCGGCGGCGGGCGCGGTCAATTGCAGCTCAGGCATATCCTCAGGCAGCGCGCCCTTCTGGAAGCGCGCCACGAACTCTTCCTGGGCAGCCCGGCCCGCGGCCGCGCCATGGAAGCGCGCCACGATCTCCTGGCCCAGCAGGAACTTGATGTCGCGGGGATTGGCGCCATCCTTGATCTGTCGCTTGAAACCCTCGATCTCGGCCAGGGGACGGAAGCTCAAGAGTTCGAAGTAGCGCCACATCAGGTCGTCGGAGATGGACATGAGCTTCCCGAACATCTCGTTGCCCGGTTCATTGATGCCGATGTAGTTGCCGAGGGACTTGGACATCTTCTGCACGCCGTCCAGACCTTCCAGGATCGGCATGGTGAGGATGATCTGCGGCTTCTGGCCATAGTGCTCCTGCAGGTGGCGGCCCATCAGCAGGTTGAACTTCTGGTCGGTGCCACCCAGCTCCACGTCCGCCTTCAGCGCCACCGAGTCGTAGCCCTGCACCAGCGGGTACAGGAACTCGTGCACTGAGATGGGTTCTCCCGCGGCGTAGCGCTTGCTGAAGTCGTCGCGCTCCAGCATGCGCGCCACGGTGTACTTGGCGGCGAGCTGTACCAGACCGGCGGCGCCGAGCTCATTGGTCCAGCGCGAATTGAAGTCGATCTTGGTCTTCTGCGGATCCAGGATCTTGAACACCTGGGACTCGTAAGTGCGGGCGTTGGCCTTGATCTCCTCCGGTGAGAGCGGCTTGCGAGTGACGTTCTTGCCGGTGGGATCGCCGATGAGGCCGGTGAAGTCGCCGATGAGGAAGATCACCTCGTGGCCGAACTCCTGGAAGCGCCGCATCTTGTTGAGCAGCACGGTGTGGCCGAGATGCAGGTCGGGGGCGGTGGGATCGAAGCCGGCCTTCACGCGCAGCGGGCGACCCTCTTTGAGCCGCGCCGCCAGCTCGGCCTCGGGCAGGATCTCGTCGGCGCCGCGGGCGAGTTCCGCGAGCTGCTCGGCGGGGGTCGGCATCGGCCACTCCTCAAATTGGGCGGGTCAGACTATGTAAACTGAGAATTTACCATTTCTTCGTATAATCTTGCCGATTTTCAGTGACTTAGCGCACATTCAGGCATTGACCCTAAACTGGTAACAGGCTAAGGTCTAGCCACTTTCCAGTGGGGTGTCTTCGCAGTGGACCAGTCTCCCGAATCGGGCGCCGATTATAAGCCAGCCCTGAAGGCGCGTTTGCGCGTGCGCCGCCGCTATTGGCTCGCCTTGGTGCTGGCCACCGTGGGCGCCCTCTCCTATCAGTTCGTGAATCCCGCACCTGCCAGCGCCAGCTTCACCGCCGCCGCCGCACCCGCGAAGACGCCTCCGCCGGCGAGCCTGGCGCCGGCCGTGCCCACCTACACCAAGGCCAGCTTCCGCGTGGCCAACGGGGACACCCTGGCGCAGCTCTTCGCCAGCCGCGACCTCAATCCCGCCGACCTCGCCGCCATCATGGACGCGGGCCACGGCACCGAACGCCTGCGCCGCATCCTCCCCGGCGATGTGATCCACGTGGAGTACACGCCGGATGCGCACATCCAGTCGCTGCAGATGCAGTACGACGACGCGCACATGCTGGACGTGACCCGCGACGACAAGGGCGCCTTCAGCGCCGCCGTCAGTGAGATCCCAACCACGGTGACCACGGCCTATGCCCACGGCGTGATCGAGAACTCGCTGTTCGACGCCTCCGGCCGTGCCGGCCTGGCCGACGGCACCACCATGGAACTCATCCACCTGTTCGCCTGGGACGTGGATTTCGCCCACGACATCCAGAGCGGCGACAGCTTTACGGTGCTGTACCAGAAGATCCAGCGTGCCGGACACGCGATGGTGGATGGCCCGATCCTGGCGGCCGAGTTCAAGACCGGCGGCCACGACTACAAGATCGTCCGTTACACCGATCCCAAGGGCGAGACCGGATACTACACGCCGGATGGCAAGAGCATCCGCAAGGCGCTGATGCGCGCACCGGTTAGCTTCAGCCGCATCTCCTCCGGCTTCACCCTGCACCGCAAGCACCCGATCCTCGGCTATACCCGCGCCCACCAGGGCGTGGACTACGCCGCGCCCACCGGCACGCCCATCCATGCCGCGGGCGATGGCCGCGTGGTGTTCGTCGGACTCAAGGGCGGCTACGGCAAGTGCATAATCATCGACCACGGCGGCGGCTATGCCACCCTCTACGGTCACATGTCGCGCTTCAGGAAGGGCATGCACGCCGGCCTGCACGTCAGCCAGGAACAGGTGATCGGCTACGTGGGCATGACCGGGCTGGCCACCGGGCCCCACCTGCACTTCGAGGTGCACGTGGACGGCGTACCGCATAACCCGCGCACCGTGACCCTGCCCAACGTGGCGCCGGTCACCACCCAGTACCTGGCGGACTTCAGCCAATCCTCCAAGGGCCTGCTGGCGCAGCTCACCGACACCGGCAGCACCACGCCCGCCACCGCCATCGCGCACTGACGCCAGCACATGGCCGATCGCTACATCGGCCTCATGTCCGGCACCAGCGCCGACGGCATCGATGCGGTGCTGATGGAGTTCGCACCGGCGCCGCGGATCCTGGCGACCCACTATTCCACCTATCCTGACTCAATCAAGGAGCGGACCCGGCGCATCATGCTGGGCCAGCATGGGGGCGATCCCCTGGACGAGGCCGGCTCCCTCGACAGCGAGCTGGGAGAACTGTTCGGCGCGGCAGTACTGGCACTTCTGGAAGGATCGAAGACCGACCCCAAGAGCGTGCGCGCCGTGGGCAGCCACGGCCAGACCATCCGCCACCGGCCGCGGCAGAACCACCCCTTCACCACCCAGATTGCAGATCCCAACATCATCGCAGCCCGCACCGGCATCACCGTGGTGGCGGACTTCCGCCGCCGTGATATCGCGCTGGGCGGCCAGGGCGCGCCGCTCTTGCCGGCGTTCCACCAGGTGGCCTTCGGCAGCCCCACGGAGGACCGGCTGGTGCTGAACACCGGCGGCATCGCCAACATCACGCTGCTTCCCGCAGACGGCGCCGTGCGCGGCTTCGATACGGGTCCCGCCAACGTGTTGATGGATATCGTGAGCCGCGACGAACTCAAGAAGCCTTTCGATGAAGGCGGAACGGTCGCGGCTTCGGGGACTGTGGATGCGGCGTTGCTGGCGTCCATGCTCCAGGAACCTTATTTCGACCTGCCGGCGCCTAAGAGCACCGGACCGGAACTCTTCAACCGCACCTGGCTCGACAGGCACCTCGCCGGACGCAAGCTCGCCACCCGAGACCTGATGGCCACACTGGCGGAGCTCACCGCCCGCACCGTGGCGGAAGCGGCCCTACAGCATTCTTCCGGGGTAAAACACGTGTACGTCTGCGGCGGCGGCGCCAACAACGCACATCTGCTGGCGCGCCTCGCGGCGCAACTGCCCGGTGCGAAGGTCGACAGCACCGCCGCCATCGGCATCGACCCGGCATGGGTGGAGGCCGCCGGCTTCGCCTGGCTCGCTTACAGGACCATCAACAACCAGCCCGGGAACCTCCCGGCCGTGACGGGTGCCGGGAAACATACGGTACTCGGGGCGATTTACCCCGTGTAGACAAGAAAGGCGCCAGAGGCGCCTTTCGAAAGAACTACCTCAAAAGCGTTACGAGCGAAGGCGGGGCTAGGCGCGCAAGGCGAGCAGGAGGGAGTGCACTCTTCTGTGCATGACCGACTGCGAGTCCGAAGCGCAACAACGCCCCGGCGAGCGCAGTAGCTTTTGAGATCTAGACGGTGAAAGAGGAGCCGCAACCGCAGGTGGTGGTGGCGTTGGGATTGCGGATCACGAACTGCGCGCCCTCCAGTCCCTCGCTGTAGTCGATCTCGGCGCCGGACAGGTACTGGTAGCTCATCGGGTCCACCAGCAGTGTCACACCCTCGTTGACCACGCGGGTGTCGCCTTCCTCGGACTTCTCGTCGAAGGTGAAGCCGTACTGGAAACCGGAGCAGCCGCCGCCGGTGACGAATACCCGCAGCTTGAGGGCCGGGTTGCCTTCCTCCTGGATGAGCTGCTGCACCTTGCGGGCGGCGGCGCTGGTGAAGACCAGGGAGGATTCTGTCGTGGCGTGCGTATCCATGGACTCCATTATATCAGCCGCGTTTGGCCTCGGATTCTGCGGCCTTCTTGGGGTTATTCACCGCGAGCGTCGGCCCCACCGGCTTGTGCACCAGCTTGCCGTTGACGGTGGCGCCTACCGCGATCTGGATCAGGTTGTAGTACACGTCACCGGTGATGCGCGCCTCGGCGCCCAGCTCGAGGCGTTTCTCGGCGTGCACGTCGCCCTCCACCGTGCCGTTGATGCTGAGGTGCGGTACCTTCACCTCGCCGCGGATCACGCCATGCTGGCTCAGGCTCAACATGGATTCGGAACCTTCCTCGGCGTGCACGTTGCCATGGATCTCGCCGTCCACGTGCAGGCCGCCCTTGTAGCGTAGGTTGCCGTCGATGCGGCTGCCCTTGCCGATGAGGGTGTCGATGCGGGTCCGGATCTGCTTGTTGTCGCCGCCGCTGAACATGGGTATCGCCTCGCTCTGTATCAGGATGTGGTGGCGGCCGCCGTGCCGCTCAACCCTTGCCAATCGAAGTTCTGTTGCACCGCAGCATGGCCGGATTCCTGGGCCGTGATCTCCACGTGCCCGGGGGTGAAGCCCTGGGGTAACAGCATATCCCCCTCCAGGCTCTGGAAATACTGGAAGGCGAAGCCCGCGGGGCCCTTGCCGTTCGGGGAGATGTCCCGGGCATCCAGGGTCACCGGCTTGCCGTCCTGGGTACCGTACACCTTCATGTAGACGCTGCCGCTGATCTTGAGCTCGCGGGTACGGACCTGGGTCAGCACTAGGCGGTAATGGTAGAGCCGCGGCGCGCCGGCGCTGGCGACGCGCAGGTTCTGCACCCGCAGGCCCTGTTCGCCGGAACCTGGAGAGATGATGCCCTTGTAGAAAGCCACCTCCTCCTGGAGGTCCGCCTGCTTGCGCTGCAGTTCCTCAAGCGTCGCCTGCACCTGCTGGCGCGCGTCCTGATCGACGATGCGCTGGCGCTGCAAGGCGGTGATCTGGTCGTTGAGCGCGTCGGCGCGCTCCTGGGCGTCTGAGAGCGCGTCCTTGAGCGCCACCGCGGCCTGGCGGTCGAAACCGGCGCGGTACTCGCCGTACACGAACGCGACCCACACCGCGGTCAGCACCACGGCGCTTCCGACAGCGGCCGTGACCCAGGTGCGATGCGGACGATGATGCTTGACGACCAGTCGGGTCATTGCAAAGGATTCCCCAGGGAAGGCTTCATGGTACGCAACCAGGCCAGGCCGCGCCACCGGCCGGCGGTGCTAGGATTGGCGCGGCCCATAATCTAACGCCCCCGACACAAAAGGCTTCTCCATGCTCTGGGTAAAGGCGCTGCACCTGTTCTTCGTGATTGCATGGTTCGCGGGGCTCTTCTACCTGCCGCGGCTGTTCGTGTACCACGCCGAGACACGCGACGATGCAGGGCACGCGCGCTTCGTGGTGATGGAGCAGCGCCTGTTCATGATGATGAGCATCGGCGCCATCGGCACCGTGCTGTTCGGCTCATGGCTGATGTTGAGGCTGTGGTGGCCGGCGCCGCTGTGGCTGCATGCCAAGCTCGGCCTGGTGGCACTGCTGCTCATCTATCACATGCTGTGCTTCAAGTTCATGCGCGAATTCCGCGCGGGACGCAACGCCCGCAGCGCCCGCTTCTACCGGCTGTTCAACGAGCTGCCGGCGCTACTCCTGATCGGGGTACTGATCCTGGTGGTGGTGAAGCCGTTCTGAGCAGCCCCAGCGGCAGAGAGGGCGGCCTCAAAGTGTGATTGAGAACGATTGTCATTTAGACTTTGCTAGGGTAAACTCTAAATGAGAATTAATCTCATTTAAGGGTCTCCGCCATGCGCCGCCGTGCTGCGCTCTTCATCGCCGCCGTCCTGCTGGGCCTATCCCCCGCTGTCCTCGCCGCGGGCGACGGCCCGGTGCAGATCGAGATCAAGGCCCAGGCCTTCGCCCCGGACGAGATCCACGTGCCGGCGGGTGTGAAGGTGGAGCTGCACATCGTCAACCAGGACGACCTGCCCGCCGAGTTCGAGAGTACCGACCTGTCGCGTGAGATCGTGGTGCCGGCGCACAAGGACGTGAAGGTCTTCATCGGCCCGCTGGATGCCGGCCGCTATCGCTTCTTCAACGACTTCCACCAGGAGTCCCAGGGCTACGTGGTGGCGGACGCCAAGTAACGAGGGACCAGGGCAGCCATGTTCGCCACCGCCGTCATCGTGTTCCGCGAGGTCATCGAGGCCGCGTTGATCGTGGCCATCGTGCTGGGTGCGAGCCGCGGTATCGCCGGCCGCGGCCGCTGGGTGAGCGCCGGCATCGGGCTGGGCCTCATGGGCGCTGGCATGGTCGCGATCTTCGCCGACGTCATCACCAGTGCCTTCTCCGGCAACGGCCAGGCATTGCTGAACGCCGGCGTGCTGCTGGCAGCGGTGGGCATGCTGGCCTGGCACAACATCTGGATGAGCTCCCATGGCCGGGAACTGGCCGCCGAGGTGAAGCAGGTGGGCCACGACGTGGAGACCGGCGCCAGACCCCTGACCGCGCTCATGGTGGTGACATTGGTGGCGGTGATGCGCGAAGGCTCCGAGGTAGTGTTGTTCCTGTGGGCACTGGGCACCACGGGCTCCGCGGCCTCCATGCTGCTGGGCGGATTGCTGGGTCTCGCGGCGGGTGCGCTGGTGGGGGTGCTCATGTACCGCGGCCTGCTCAAGGTCCCGTTGCGCTATTTCTTCACGGTGACCGGCTGGCTGGTGCTGCTGATCGCCGCCGGTCTGGCGGCCCAGGCAGCGGCCTTCCTCAACCAGGCCGGCTGGCTGCCGGCGTTGGGGCAAAGCCTGTGGGATAGCTCGCGGCTGCTGGACCAGGCCAGCATCCCCGGCAAGCTGCTGCACACGCTCATCGGCTACACCGCGCGGCCTTCCGGCATCCAGTTGCTGTTCTACGTGGCGACGCTCTGCACCATCCTCGGCCTGATGCGCTGGGTAGGCCGACGCCACCTGGCGGCGCGCGCGAGCTAGGCGGATCCATCCATCTCAAGTGACGCGGGCCGCTCCGAGGCGTTTCTGCAAACCGATACACAGGGGATCAGGCGATGAGCAAGACCAAGATCCTGGGGAGCCTGATGCTGGCGGCGACCGCGCTGCTCGGCGACGCGGCCCGCGCCGACGACGACTTCATCGTCTACTCGCCCTACGTGACCGAGGGCCAGAGCGAGATCGAGTTCCGCGCCCACCAGCAGTTCGACCCCAGCGCAGAAGCGGACGGCGAACGCGCCTACCTCATCGCCCTGGCGCACTCTTTCACCTCTTGGTGGCATGCGGAGGTGTACGTGGGCAGCTACGAGCGTGACCCGGGCGGTCCCAACTTCCTGCAGGGCTACGAGTTCGAGAACATCTTCCAGCTCACCGACCAGGGACGCTACTGGGCGGACCTGGGATTCATCGCCTCGTACGGGGTCAACGAACCCTCCGGCCGAAACAACGTGGTGGAGTTCGGGCCGCTGTTCGAGAAGCATAGCGGTCCCATCGGTCAGCGCCTGAACTTCGTCTGGGAGAAGCAAGTGGGCAGCGGAGCCGATCGCCAGTACGAGTTCCGCGCCAGCTACGGCGCGAGTTACCAGATCAGTTCGGTGCTGCAGCCGGGCTTCGAAGCCTATTACCGTCCGGGCGACGACTCCCGCCAGATCGGCCCGGCCTTGGACGGCGAGCTCGCCACCTCCGGTGGCAACGAGCTTGAGTATCACGTCGCCTATCTGTTGGGACTCAACCAGGGCGCACCCGACGGCACACTGGCCCTGCGCCTGGAATTTGAATTCAATTGAATCTTCTGGCCTTTGGCCTGCGCGAAATCTGGCCTAGGGTATCTGGTCTAAAGCGGTCTATGATTGGGACTCTCGTGAGGAGAGTCCCGTCATGGCCGAGACCTGCCGCATCCGTCCCGCCAGCGAGGCGGACGTCCCCCTGATCCTGGGCTTCATCCGCGAGCTCGCGGAATACGAGAAACTGCTGCACGAGGTGAAGGCCACCGAGGCCGACTTGAAGCAACAGCTGTTCGGCGCGCGTCCGCATGCGGAATGTGTGATCGCGGAGCTGGGCGGCAAGCCCGCGGGCTTCGCCCTGTTCTTCCACAACTTCTCCACCTTCCTGGCGAAGCCCGGCCTCTACCTCGAGGACCTGTACGTGCGGCCGGAGCTGCGCGGTAAGGGCGTGGGCAAGAAGCTGCTCGCACACCTGGCCTCGCTTGCACTGCGGCGCGGCTGTGGCCGCTTCGAGTGGGCAGTGCTGGACTGGAACAAACCCGCCATCGATTTCTATCAGGGGATCGGTGCGCAGATGCTGGAGACCTGGAAGATCAACCGCCTGGCCGGCAAGGCCCTGGAGAAGCTCGCCGCTGAAGCCTAGCGCCTCCCGCGACGGCGCCGGGTGCGGTGCACGTGAGGCGCAGGAGGTGCGCCGCCGGGGAACAGCGTCGGTGCGAACTCGAGAAGCGCCTCGCGATACACGCGGCGCTTGAAGAAGATCACCTCGTCTAGCGGATGCCAGTAGTCCACCCAGCGCCAGTCGTCGAACTCGGGCGTGGGGCTGGTGTCGAAGCGCACCCGGGGCTCATCGTCCTTGCTGCGCAGCAGGAACCAGCGCTGCTTCTGGCCGATGCACTTGGGTTCACTGTCGTGGCGCTGGTAGCGCGGCGGCAGCCGGTAGCTCAGCCAGTCACGGCTCTCGGCCAGCACCTGCACCTGCCCGGACCCTAAACCCACCTCCTCGGCGAGCTCGCGGTACAGCGCCCGCTCCGGCGTCTCGCCGGGCTGCATGCCGCCCTGGGGGAATTGCCAGCCGGCGCGGCCGCCCAGGCGGCGCGCCCAGAACAGGCGCCCGTCGGCGTGGCAGAGGATGATGCCGACGTTGGCGCGGTAACCTTCCGCATCGATGACCGCCTGCTCTTGTTGTTCCTGCACGCCCATGCCCCGAGTGTTCCACAAAGCCGGCCGGCTTACCAAGTGCGGTTACAATCCCTTGACCCAAGCCACCCCGTCCCGAATCCCGTGAAACTCGCGCTCTTCGATCTGGACCACACCCTGCTGGACGGCGACAGCGACTCCCTGTGGGGGCGCTTCCTGGTCCGGGAAGGCGTGGTGGACGCGGAGGAGTACCGGCGCGAGGGCGCCCGCTACATGGCGGAATACCGCGCCGGGAAACTCGACATCCACGAGTTCCTGGCCTTCGGCCTGCGACCGCTGAAGGACAACACGCCGGAACGGCTCGCGGAGTGGCGTGGCCGCTTCATGCGGGACTGCGTGCTGCCGCGCATCCCGGCCGCGTCGCGGGCGCTGCTGGCCCGACACCGCGCCCAGGGGCACATGCTGGCCATCGTCACCGCCACCAACAGCTTCATCACCGCGCCCGTCGCCGAGGAGCTCGGCGTGGATGCACTCATCGCCACCGAGCCCGAACAGGACGGCGCGCGCTTCACCGGCCGGGTGACCGGCGTGCCCTGCTTCCGGGAGGGCAAGCTGCACAAGCTCGACGCCTGGCTGGTGGAGCGACATCTCGAACCGGACGAGACTTGGTTCTATTCCGATTCCCACAACGACCTGCCGCTCCTGGAACGGGTGCGGCACCCGGTGGCTGTGAACCCCGACGAGGTGCTGGGCCGGATCGCTGCCGAACGAGGCTGGCCGGTGCTGCGCTTGCGCCTCGCTGCGGTGAGCGCTGCCTGATGCAGAAGCATCCCGGACTCCTGCTGTGGTTGCCGGCGCTGTTGCTGCTGACACTGCTGGCCTTCGGCATCTCGCTGGCGCTAGGCAGCAGCAGCTTGTCGCTGCATGAACTGTGGACCGCCCTGCTCGGCGGTGGCAGCGACTTCGACCGCACCGTGGTGATGCAGCTGCGCCTGCCGCGCAGCATCAACGCCTTCGCCGTGGGCGGTCTCCTGGCGCTCGCCGGCGCGCTGATGCAAGTGCTGCTGCGCAATCCGCTCGCCGATCCCTACATCCTGGGGGTGTCAGGAGGCGCGGCGGTGGGCGCGCTAGGCGCATTCCTCGCAGGGCTGGCCGGCATCTGGGTGAACGGCGGCGCCTTCCTCGGCGCACTGCTGTCGACGCTGCTGGTGTTCGCCTTGGCCCACGGCCGGGGCGGCTGGACGCCCACGCGGCTCTTGCTCACCGGCATCGCCGTGGCGGCGGGCTGGGGAGCGCTGATCAGCCTGCTGCTGGTGCTGGGCACCGACGCCAGCCTGCACAGCATGATCTTCTGGTTGATGGGCGATTTCTCCTACCAATCCGGCGGCCTGCTCACGCTGGCGGTGCTCGCGCTCGGACTCGCGGGCTGCTGGCCCTTCGCGCGCCAGCTCAACGTGCTGGCCCGCGGTGAGACGTTGGCGGAGGCGCTCGGCATCGCGGTGCGTCCCTTGAGCATCGCCATCTACATCGTCGCCTCCCTGTTCACCGCCATCGCCGTCACCGAGGCCGGCGCCATCGGCTTCGTGGGCCTGGTGGTGCCGCACATGTTCCGCATGCTGGCCGGCGGCGACCACCGGCGCCTGCTGCCCGGTGCGGTGCTGCTGGGCGGCTGCCTGCTGCTCTTGGCGGATACGCTGGCGCGCACCCTCGCGGAGCCGAGACAGTTGCCGGTAGGCGTGGTGACTGCCGCGCTCGGCGTGCCGCTGTTCCTGTATCTGCTCAACCGTGCGCGTGGCCCGCTGTGAGCGCGCTGCTGGAGACCCGCGGCCTCACGGTGGAGATCGCCGGCAAGTCCGTGTGCCGTGACCTGGATCTGCGCCTGGAAGCCGGGCGCTGCGTGGGACTGCTGGGCAGCAACGGTGTGGGCAAGACCACGCTGCTGCACACTTTAGCCGGCCTGCGGCTGCCGGCAGCCGGGCAGGTGCTGCTGCACGGCGCGCCGGTCCTCGACCTGCCGCGCCGCCGGGTGGCCCAAAAGCTCGGCTTGTTGATGCAACAGCCGGAAGACAGCCTGCCGGCCACGGTGCTGGAGACCGCGCTCATCGGTCGCCATCCGCACCTGGACTTCTGGCGCTGGGAATCGCACCGCGACGTGGCCATCGCGCGCCGCGCGCTCAAGCACGTGGGACTGGAGGGCCTGGAACAGCGGGTGCAGACCGCGCTTTCGGGCGGCGAGCGCCGCCGCCTCGACATCGCCACGGTGCTGGTACAGGACCCGCAGGTGTTCCTGCTGGATGAGCCGGCACACCAACTGGACCTGCAGCACCAGATGGCCTTGCTGGGACTCCTGAAGCGCCTCGCCTCCGCCGAGGGCCGCCTGGTGCTGATGAGCCTGCATGACCTCAACCTGGCGGCGCGCTTCTGCGACCAGGTGCTGATGCTGTTCGGCGACGGCGAGGCGCTGTTCGACACGGCGGAGCGCGCGCTCGACGCCGGCAACTTGACCCGCCTCTATCGGACCCCGGTCACGGTGCTGCCCCACGCCGGGGGGCGGGTGTTCATCGCCGGGTGATGCCGACCCGGGCCCGATGCGGTAAACTCCGCAGGTTCCCGGGGGATGTAGCGCATTCCAACCCTTATCAGACCATGAGGCCTGCACGATGACCCGACTGCCCCGTCTGCTCACCTATACTCTCGCCGCGTCCACCCTGTTGGCCGCCGGCTGCAGCCCCGACTCCGCCCCCTCGCCCGATGCCGCCGCCAAGAAGACGCTCACCGCCTGCCTCGCTGCCGGCGGGGATGCCGTGTCGGCGATCCTCGGCACCCCGGTGGAAGCCAACCGCATGTCCGCGGACAGCGCGCCGGTATCCATCTGCGCCTACAAGGACGCCAAGAACGTCACCGTGGCGCTGCTGAAGATCGACAAGAGCGGCAAGTACACCGACCAGGCCGGAGCGCTGGCCGAAGACCAGAAGAACGAGAAGAACCTCTTCTCCGGCAACATCAAGCAGCCCAAGTACCACCCGGCCGACGGCTTCATGGCCGGCTCGTTCTTCGGCGACATCACGCCGCGCTTCGATGCGCTGGAAGTGGAACTCGGCACCTTCGAGAGCGGCAACAAGCTCCTGGTCGTGATCAACAACCCCAAGGACTTCGACACCGGCGAGAAACAGGCTGCGGACATCGCCCACAAGGTGTTCGAGAACATCCAGAACGGAACCGCTTACACCACCACCGAATAGCCGGCGGCACTCTCACGGCATCCTGCGCCCGGCCGATCGGCCGGGCGTTTCTTTTCCGCCGCCGGTCTTGCGCCACTCCGCCGCCGAAGGTCGGGGACAGCGCAGCTCCCGTCCCATCCGCCGCGGCTTGGCGCGACGAACCTTGACACATCTGCGACCCGTCCCTAGAGTGCCACCCGCCTTCAGGCGTCCGCTTCGCGGCGGACTCTGGGAAGCCGGTACGGCCTCATCGGGAAGTTGAAAAGGCCATCCATGGCCTTTTCAACTCGAAAACCGAGAAGTGTGATTTTCGGTTTTCTCCGTCCTGCAATCACCCCGTGATTGAAGGACGTTGGCACATCCTGATGCCAAATCCGGCGCTGCCCCCGCAACGGTAGGCGAGACAAGGTGTTCCATGAAGCCACTGCGCAAGCGGGAAGGCGGGACACCGGGACTGCAGTCCCACTCGCGAGCCCGGAGACCTGCCTCAAGGAGGGAGTCCGCTCCCAAGTCCGGCATCGCGGTGGGCGGTGTGCGCGGGTCGCGCCTCCGCCCCCCTCGCCCTCCTCTCTCCCAAGACGCCGTCATCCAAGCGTTTCACGCAGCGGGCGTGCTGCGTAGGGAGAAACAAAATGCATCTGTCGCCACGTCTCGGCGGCGCGTTCGCGCTGCTCACCTTCGTCATCACCCCGGTGTGGGCGGACGACTCCGTACAACTCGGCACCATCACCACCACCGCCACCCGCACTCCGCTGATCGCCGATCAGGAAGTTGCTCCGGTGATCGTCATCGGACCCGAGCAGCTCGAACTCGCCCAGGGCCAGGACCTGGCGGCGGTGCTGCGCGACTACGCCGGTCTGGATACCGCCGGCAACGGCGGTCCCGGCCAGCCTGCCTCGCTGTTCCTGCGCGGCACCAACAGCAACCACACCCTGGTGATGATCGACGGCGTCAAGATCAACCCGGACAACGGCTTCGGCTCGGCGCTGCAGAACATCCGCCTCGCCGACGTGGAGCGCATCGAGATCGTGAAGGGCCCGCGCGCCTCGCTCTATGGAGCCGATGCCATCGGCGGCGTGATCAACATCATCACGCGCAAGGCCAGCGAGGGCCTCGCCTATGGCGCGCATGTGGGCGCCGGCCGCTACGGCACCTACGACAGCGGTGGCCAGTTCAGCTACGGGGATGGCCCTGATTCCTTCGGCGTGAGCGCCGACGACTATCACACGGACGGATTCCCGGCCACGGCCACCACGGACTTCGATGCCGGCAACCAGGACCGGACCGTGACTGCCTTCGGCCGTACCCGGCTTGGAGCCGTGGACCTCTCGCTGGACCACTGGCAGAGCAAGGGTTTCACCCAGTTCGTGGGTTTGGATTCCAGCTTCAACCCGGTGCCGGCGGACGAGGGTTTCCAGGACGCCACCACGAGCCTCGGGCTCACGGCACATCCCGTGCAGGCCTGGCGCACCAACCTGGCCTTGAGCCACATGCTGGACGAGACCGACCAGCACCAGGCGGATCCCATCGTGGCATCGCAAATGGACTTCGTGCACACCCAGCGCAACGTGGCAGACTGGCAGAACGACTTCTCCGTGAGCGACTCGCAGTTGCTGACCCTGGGCCTCTACAGCGAAGCCGAAGCCACCGGGTTCTATTCCTTCGGTTCCGGCCAGCCGGAGGACCATCGTGTCAACGCGCTGTATGGGGAGGATGACCTGGACTTCGACGGCCAGCGCCTGGTGCTGGCCGGCCGCGATACCCACGACCAGAGCTTCGGCGACCACTTCACCTGGAACGCGGACTACGGCTACGACCTCTCCAACAGCAGCAAGCTCACCGCCGGCGCCGGCACGGCTTTCCGCGCGCCTACCACCGAGGAACTGCATGACGCCTTCGCCGGCAACGACACCCTGAAACCCGAGACCTCCCAGAACCTGGAGCTGGGCCTGCGCCAGAAGTTCGACGCCTCCCGGTCGTTGTCGGTGAGCCTGTTCCGCGACAAGCTGGACGACCTCATCGTGTTCGACCCGACGCCGGTGCCGCCGAAATATCTCTTCGGGCGGAACCAGAACGTGGGTTCGGCCCGTGTGGAAGGCATCGAGGCCGAGTACCTGCTCACAGCTGGCAACTGGTCCTGGCGCAGCGACGCGATCCTGCAGAACCCGGAGGACCTGGACAAGCACACCTGGCTGCTGCGCCGCGCCCGTCGGACTCTCACCACCGGTCTGGACTGGCATGATGACCTGACCACCGTGGGCCTGGACCTGCTGCTCACCGGTCCGCGCAGCGACATCGCCTTCAGCGACGGCACCCCGGTGACCGACGGCGGCTACGCCTTGCTGGGGGTGAGCTTGCACCGGGAATTGGGCGCGGGTTTCGCCGGGCTGATCCGCGTGGATAACCTGCTGGATGCCAGGTATGAGACTGCCAACGGCTACAACACCGCGGGCCGGTCACTGTTCCTGCAGCTCGAATACCATTCGAAGTGACAGCACCATGACGCCGGTATTGATGTCCTGGAGCGGCGGCAAGGACAGT
>Ga0207664_10000564_pt1 | contig 25981 bp, 26 predicted proteins | sample LARL83metaG_FD_184349 | JGI IMG/M metagenome (GOLD analysis project Ga0207664, IMG submission 184349) | Corn, switchgrass and miscanthus rhizosphere microbial communities from Kellogg Biological Station, Michigan, USA - LAR L8-3 metaG... | ecosystem: Host-associated > Plants > Roots >... | reverse complement strand
GAGCCAGTATGCAAGTCTTCCCGCCGCTCCATCGCCGAGAACTTCCTGAGTGTCCCGCTGACATTGTTCCATCAACTTCGGTGGTACGGATAATGTGTGGTGAGCTAACTTGGTTCTTTCACGTCTCCCGTCTTTCCGAACGTAATGAAGGGTGATGGTTGGTTGGTTGTCCATTCCAAATCTCTTTCCTAACGGTTGGACCCCGTCGAATCAGAAAGATTTCCTAATGAGCTTTATTAAGGAGAGTAACCATAATTCACTTGCATCCGTTGAAGCCACCTCAGAAAGATAAACAGGAAAATTTATTGTGCCTCCATGCAGCAGTACAGCATCACAACACGAAATACTCGGGACGGTGCCTACGAGCTTCTCGAGCAGCTAGCTTCGGAAGAGGTCAGCCTGCTTGCCTTCAGCGCCGTGCCCTTCGGACCCAATTACGTCGAGCTGACCATCTTCCCGGATTGCAGCGATACCTTCATTCAGCTTGCCAAGAAGCTGGGGTGGGTAGTGGCAGGTCCGCAACATGCTTTCCTCGTCCAGGGTGACGATCGTCTTGGAGCCTTGGCGGACATCCAACGGATGCTGTTGGAGAGAGAAGTCGAGATTTACGCCTCTACCGGCGTCACTGATGGCGGCGGGCGTTTTGGATATGTGATCTATTTCAAGGAAGAAGATCACGAAAGAGCTGCGAGGGCGCTTGGAGCTTAACGCTGCCGAAAAAGGCATAAGTTGGGACGCTCTCCTCAGCTCTTCGAGGGATAATGGCTAACTGAGTCCTCTGTTGAGCACACAGAGGTGGGGACAGGAGCAACGGCTCGTGACCGACACTATTAATGGGATTCCTGAAAAATCCTCTCGCGCCGCGCTGAAACGCCCGCGAGATCGCGAGCCTTCACATGGAGGACTCGTCGGGGACACCTCCCAGAGTGCGGCGCACCAGCAGCATCTGAAGGCCAGCGTCTAGGCTGGCCAATAGACCGCGCGCCGGGTGTTCGGGGCGATTGTGCGGAGGATCTGCGCTGCCGACAGCCGGGTGAGGGAAAACAGGTTGAAGGAAAAAGGGTGGGACGGCGAGGTGTCTGAGAAATCGCTTGCAATAAGGCCCTTTTCGTTGCGGGAGGAGGCAGATCTGGCCCCTTCCCTGGGCCATTCGAGTCACTCGGGATGGGAAAAATTCAAGAAGCAGGCACAAGCGGAGGCGGTTGGGTGTACAATGGCCCGGTACGGAAGGCCAAAACGGAAATTCCAGATAGAGCCGCTTCTATGATTCGGGCTTTATTAATTGTTAGTATCACGCTTTTGGTCGGCCTCCCCGTCCTTGCGCAGCGCGGCGGCGGGGGCCATGGTGGTGGCCGCGGCATGCACGGCCTCGGCGGAGGTATGCATGGCGGCTTCGGTGGCATGCACCCGGGCTTTGGCGGTAACATCCAGGGCGGCTTCCATCGACCATTTCACAATAACTTTCGCTTTCGCAATTTCGACCGCTCCTTGCCTCGGTTCGCATTCGGCTCCCCAGGGTTCGATGGCAGCAATGCTGATTACGGAAGTCCCTTTGATTACGGGTATCCGAGTGATGATTCGCAGCGGTACGACTCTTCAAACGCTGGATACCAATCCAGCGTGTCCACGGTGATCGAGGTTCAGCTGACCCAGCATATTTACTCTTACGTCCCAGTCGACTCTCGAAATGCACTGGTTGCTCCGGACATCCATGAGTACGTGCCTCCTCCCTCGCAAACCAATTCCACTCATGGGCCCACGGTCTACCTGATCGCTTTCCAGGACAACTCCATTCGCGCGGCGCTCGCCTATTGGACGGAAGGCTCCACGCTCCGCTACGTGACCCTGGATCACGAGCAGAAACAGGCACCGCTGGCTTCAGTGGATCGAGCGTTGAGCGAGAGGCTGAACGGTGAGCGGCACGTCCTGTTTCGTCTGCCGTCACGCTGAGCATGGCGCGCTCGAAGCTCAGCAATCCGGAAGGTGAAGTTTCTCTGCACATGAGACTATTTGCACGCCAAGCAGCTGGCTTGCAGTCTATTTCTTTGCTTGTTTGTCCTGGGGCGCGGGCGTGTCATACGTGATACTCGCGTCCGCCGTAAATTTCTGATAGTCCGCGAAGGTCACATCGTTCTTAATCAACTGCCCCCACTCGCGTGAGCGGAGTTCGAACTCTAGCGGAAGAAGATACTCCGAATCACCGATCTGCGTGTAGTCGTAATCGAGCAGCAGGCTCACGTCCTGAACTGGATAGTCGGGCGGGATCGTATCATGGTGCTGCGTGATCCGATGAACAAAATGTTGGTTGTCGTCGATAAAGATCAGGCCGTGGTAGCCGGTCACGAGGTCCAGTCTCGTGGATCGAACGCTAACATGGTAATGGGAGTTGGCGGCCTTCACGCTATAAGAGAAAACGTGCATACGTCTCCCTCGAAGCGTGTAGAAGCTCTGCCAGCTGAACTCAGTCTCGCTTTGCGTTGAGAAGATGTTCTTCAGGAGAGTTCCGAATTCACCCGACGTAATTGTTCCGCCTACTCCGCTATGCGAGACGTTCGTCGCTTCCCCGTTCACGGTAAAGACCTTGTAGTCTTCGTGGTGGTCGAAATACGTGACTCGTTCCACAATCACGTCCGTAGGGCGGAACCCGCTGTCGCCGGTAGAACCAACGAAGCGCCGTGTGGTTTGCGTGCAAATGAAGTTGGGCAGGCTTTGTTCTTGGTGGGCGCTGTACTCAGCGGCATCCAGCAGAATCTTGGTTTGGTGGCCGGCATCGGGCGGGAGCGGTTCGGTGCTTGGGCTGGTGGGCGCGGCAGCCACGGCTAAGGTGACCGCAAACAACGCCGCTGCAAACTGAAAGCACATAAGCAGGAACGAACTATGAGAGCGTGTGGCTTTGACTCGCACGGCTACAGACTCCGTTTTCTCAGACTCTCTTTCTGACTGCTCGCAGACCGAAACTGCGGCACACTGTTTATGAAGATCTCCAGCTTCGAGTCAAGGACTTATTAAGTTTCAGGTCAGACAAATCGATCGCCAAAACCCTGCCCCTGCCCATGCTGGACGGTCGACATAGGCTCCAACGCTGGACGCAAGGCCTATTAATCGCTATTCTTTCCCGTCCCTTCAAGCCAGGTCAAGGCGTCGAGAACAACAGAATCACCAAGTCCTGACTCCCGCTGTCGCCGCACAGTAGAGCGACGAGCCTGCGGCAGAAGGTGCTCCCGGGCAAATAACGTCTCTCGCGGGTACTCAGATAACGGTCTCCCTTTCGAGGGTTGGCGTGATAGCTCCTGGATGGTCGGCAACCCTTCCACTACTTCTTGCGGATTGTCGGCGAAAACTACTCCATATGCGCCGTGATCCCGGAGTTGACCGGCCGGTACATCGCGGCGCGGGCAACTCTACATATAGAGACAATACCGCCAAGTGGATTTGTCAACACACATCGCCGTCACGCAGGTGTCCTTCTCGATTGAAAGGCCCTATGCCGCCGAGCCTAAACAAATCAATTCATCGTACCTGCGCTACCCTCTACGTAGATGCGACATGCCGCATCGGCATACGCCGATGAACGAGCGCTAACGGCTCGCGAGCGTTGGGTTTCTCTTCTTGAAGTCCTGCTCGGTGCGTTTATCGTGATCGGCCACAATGTATTTCGCATTTTGCCCAACGAGGTGCCGATCCTTCTCGTGCTCCTTTTCATTTCCCTACGGCTTCGCGACGGCCGATGGACAGTAGCTGGACTCCAGCGGCCAAAGTCGTGGCCAAAAGCTGTGGTGATCGCAGTCATCGCTGCTGCCGTACTACAAATTGGAAGTGAACTGATCATTCAGCCGCTCGGGAGCTACCTTTGGCATCGTCCCGAACATGCCTCTTCGGTGTTGACAACATCGGCTTTCAGCTGGAAGCTGGCCTTGCGGAATCTGGCAATTGTCTGGAGCTTTGCAGCGTTTGGCGAGGAGTTGAGCTACCGCGGCTATCTTCTTACGCGTGCTGCGGACCTGGCCGGTCGCTCAAGGATTGCCTACGCCACCGCAATGGTGTACGTCGCACTCCTGTTCGGGTTCGGACATTTCTACAAGGGTCCTGCAGGAGTGTTGGACTCCACCTATTCGGGTCTGGTTCTAGGAAGCGTTTATTTGCTCACCGGCCGCAACCTGTGGGCTTCGATTCTGACGCACGGATTAAGCGATACGTTTGCCGTCCTGGTGGTGTTTATGGGATGGGCAACTTAGGAACGGTGGCTAGATTCGAAGTTGCTCGGACGTCTCGAGGGGCTCGCTGTTTCACTTCTTCGACCGCGTTAGGCAGCTGATTGCGCGCCCCTCGAATAGGCTATTTTGCCGCAAACGACAGCCCGATGACCGCCATGGCGGTTCCCGCCTGCGAAATCCACTGGTCCTGCTCGTAGGGGAAGCCACTCTGGAAGTAAGGCTGGAATCCGAAGGAGCGGGAGACAACGTGCCAGGTGCCATCCTCTTGCTGCGTGCGGAGGATGTAGTCCACTCCGCGGCGGTAGACGGGATCGGAAGACGTCATGCCGGATTCATGCAGCGCCCAGAGCGCTTCGCCCGTAGCGAACGCGTCCGACTGGTGATAGTCGGTCTGGCCCCAGCCGCCATCGGTGCGCTGTTTGCCGACGAGTTGTTTCACACGGCCAGCGGGGGCGGTGCGGCCAGCCCAGACTAGGCCGAGGATCTGCATCGTCCGATCCTCTGTGGTGAGCGGTTCGGCCTTTTCCACCCAGGCGGCGGCGCGCTGGATGCGTTGCTCGAATTCGTCTTTTCGGGCGGGAATAGGGAACGAGCGCAACGCGCGGATAGCCCGCGCGGTCTGGCCGAACTCGCCGCTTTCGATCGGGGGTCGGCCTTCGAAGGTCTGCCAGTCGCCTTCTTTGCGCTGCATGGCGGCCATGTGGTGAACCATGGAATCGATCGCCAGGGATTGCGGCACGCCGGCGCTCGCCAGCTGTAAAAGGGCGAACCCCACCGCCTCGCTGCTATCGCCTGGTTCTTGCGCCTGGAAAAATGCCTCCTGCAGACTCCCGCGCAGGATCAGGGTGGCGCGCGTATCCTCGTTCTCCAGCGCGGGCTCGGTTTTCACGCCAGCCGACCTGGCGGCGCCCACCGCCATTCCGTTCAGATATTGGGAGTGGCAGGAGGAGCAGCCGCCGTTATGGAGAAATTTCCCCGCCACCGGTTGCGAGACGGCCAGTGCGCGCGAGATGGCTTCGCGCGGGTTGGTGCGGGACTGGGCCGCGGACGCGGCGGGCGCCGGCGTTGGCTTCAGCCCGAACAGCAGCAGAATCGCCGGGTTCTGGTTACGCCACGCCCATTCGCGCGCCATGTCTTTATCGGAGCTTTTCGCCAGCAGCCGTTGCACCACCTTAGGGTTCGGGTGATCTACCGCGACCGCGAAGACCAGTGCGTTGGCGTCGCGGACGTCCATTGCGTTGGGGTCTGCGCCCGCCTTAAGCAGCGCCTCGACGGATTCGTAGCCGCCCATCTGCGCCGCATCCATCAGAGGTGTGATATGTCCAATCGCGATCGGTCCGTTGAACCCCACTTCGGCAGTGTCGTCGCTCCGCGCGTTCACCGCGGCGCCGTGCTCCAGCAGAAGTTTCACCAGCGCGCCGCCGCGATAGGCGTTGGTCGCGGCTCCATGCAGCGGAGTGAAACCGCCGTTGTCCGCAATGTTGACATTCGCGCCTTTGGCGAGCAACATACGCGCCACCTCCAGGTTGTTAACGTTCGCCGCCTGGTTCAAAACGCTGACGCCGTTCTCGTCGCGCGCATTGACATCGGCACCCTTTACGATCATCAGCCGGGCGGATTCGACCGCGCCGTCATAGGCGGCGGCGATGAGCAATGGCGTGCGGCCCAGCTTTGACCGGACGTTGACCTTCGCGCCTTTAGCCAGCAGCAGCTTCACTTTGGCTGCGTCACCGGCGCACCACATGAGAGGCGTGGCGCCCAATTCGTTGGCGGCGTTGGGATCCGCCCCGGCATCCAGCAGAAGACGCAGCACGTCAGGTGTGCCGAGCGCCGCGGCATACATGAGCGGCGAGTTGCCTCGGGCATCGCGCGCCTTCGGCCCGCGGGCGCGGAGAAGCTCCTTCACTGCCGCAACATCGTTGTTGCGAATCGGCAGGTAGAACGGGCTGACGTCGGCGCCGAAACTAACGAGGCAACCGGCGAACAGGAGAAATGCAATTCGCCACAACACGGCCGGGAGAACGAAGATTGCGACGCGACACGCTGCGACCGATGGCAAGCTCATACTCCTCTATTGTCTCGGGCCCAAAACAGGCCCGAAAGCGCTCCTACTTTCTCTAAATATTAAGGTGATAGGAAGAACTCTAGGGTCGTAGAAAATAGAGTGAAACCATCACTACCGAAGCGGAAGTGTTGCAACTTTGTGGGCGTGCCCGAGATTGGGCCAATGACGACTCCCACGTCATATTCTCAGGCGGGCAGTTCGAAGAGCTTCTGGATGAACTGAATCTGACGTCGAACGTTAGTCCCGTCAACCCACCGAGCTTGCCCTTTCCGAATCACGTTCATCGCCTCATATCCTTGAATCGTTCGCCTTGCCGCCTGGAACTCTCGAAATCCTTGCTTGGCGTTCACTCGGCGCTTGATCGCTCGATGGTCTTGTTCGAGGATATTGTTAAGGTACTGCACAGGTCGATCCCGACAACGGCGGCGCAAAATCCCTTCCTTCTTTAGATCTGCGATGGCTGCGCCGTAGATGGGCGCCAGATCCGTGTTGATGACGCGAGGCTGCGGATGGGATTGATCACTCAGCGCTTTGCGAAACATTCGTTTGGCGGCATCGGCGCCCCCGCAACGCCGAAAGCAGAAAATCAATAGTGGCGCCGGCCGAATCGATGGCCCGATACAGGTAGCACCAGCGGCCCTGCACGCGAACGTAGGTCTCGTCCACGCGCCAGGATTTGTTGGTCGGCTTGAGATGCCGCCGGATGCGTTGCTCCAGTTCTGGGCCGTACCGCTGTACCCAGCGCGGTCGTATGGTCGGCTTGCAGCCCGCGCTCGTCTAGCAGCTCTTCGACGTCTCGCAGCGATAGCGAGAGTATCGGAAGTACCAGCGGACGGCGCAGAGAATAAGAACCGGTTCGGTCTGCCGCCATTTGAAGATTGCTGGTCCGGTTGCCATTTTTGGGGTTACCAGCCCCCCCTCCAGCCATTTGCAACACATCTGTATCGGGGAGTGGAACGGCGTTTTTCGCGATCTGGCGCTCCGTTGGCTGGTTTCCCTGGCAAACACCCGAGGATTGAATTCCGCTGATTGCCTGCGAGGTCCAACGATTGCCACCCATTATGCTTGGAGTCCTTGGTGAGGGGCACAATCTTCCCGCAGTAGTATATTTAGATGCCGGCTGAACCGTGAAATATTACGTCGCTCAACGTAAGCCCCGCATCATAAGCGCGGAGGATTGGCGATATTCCGGGTTGGAGATCAGTATAGGCGCAGGCGAGTCCTAGCGCGTACGGCATCTCTACTGGTGAAGTAAATCAACGAAGGAAAAGAGGGCAAGGCACCCTACTTCGGGCAGTCCTAAGGAAGCGACTTGCGTGTCCAATCCACGGAGAAAAACAATGTGCGACTATTCACTGCATGTTTATCCGAATCGTCTCGCTACTGACGGCGAGGAACTGGTTGTCCACCGATTCGGCGGAGCGTCACTTGGTTTGGCATCACCCTCAGATCTTTGTCCGGTCATCAAAGCAAGTTCTGGCGACCCGACTTCGAAGAAGCGGTGGTCGTGGACCGCGATCAAGGAATGGTTCGTCGCGAACAGGCTGGAGGGGCCGCCCGATAAACGGACTCCGGCCGTGTGCGTGCCTCCCGGTGCACGGCTTCTTCTCAAAGACATCCCCAAGGGCCTGCAACGAGAACTCGGAGTCGGGGAAGTGGAGGAAGTGAAGTTCGTGGAGATCAGCGCCGAGGTGAACACGTATCGCGACGCAGTGCGTTTCAAGAACAGCAAGCAACTTCGGCTGCAGGCTCTGCGCGAGGGACAACGGGTCACGGTCTTGTCGCTAACCCCCGAGGAAGTCGAAGAGACTCTCTCTCCGACCTCCGAACCACTCGTTAACGCTTCTCTCAAGTTCCCTCGGGCCGCCGCAGATAACGCCTCGACTGCAACGCTCTTCACACGCAATTCATCTATTTCGGTAGATGCCCCTCTGTTGCCGCTGGTGTCTCATAGGAAATGAAGGTGCTGCATTGCCAGCCGCCCGCGAAATGCGACCAGAGGGGCAGCAAGCTTCGTAGTTATTGAACGGCTCGTACGCGGCTGCACCGCCTCTGACCGTGGTTACAAATTGGAACGCCGGTTGAAGAAGCAAGGGCAGAAAGGCGACCGGATGATTGATCCGACGGTTGGCTAAGACATACCGTCTGAGTCGGGATCTCGTCGTGTGGCCTAAGACCTGCTTGGCAGGGTCGGGGAATGGAAGGGCGTTTCCCCAGGCGCAATCCCCAGGTAATGTCTGAAATCTGCTTTCAGACACTACCCAATCCCCCTATCCGAGATTCACGCCACTTAGTTGAGTAGAGTTGTTCGACAAGATGGGAGTCTTTCCTCCCCGTAGCGGGAGCAATCCTAGCGGTGAGGGTCATCCTTGCCCGAAGCGCCTCCTGCCCGTAGGACTCTCTGACTGGCATCTCAGTTTCGAGGTTGTTGTACCGCGTCGCACCCCGGCAGGATTCGTAAGGCAAAGTTTGTGGAATGCACTGAGAAGACGGGTTCCCGTTGCGGATTCTCGCCAACCCGAACAATTCTCCAAACACCGATTGCCCGCGGCAGTTTCGGCAAGCTGGCGTGTGCGTCCGACACTTCGGCCGGCTACACCAGTCCGCCAGCTGACTAGGCAACAAGGGTCGACCGAACAATGGAACACAGTCAAGCCTGCACGGGCGTGCACTTACCAACCTTGTTACCGGGTGTGAACCGGCGCGGCGAACGGCATTGACGCAGCGAGTCGGATGTGTGCGCTGGGCTGTGTCATCCACTTCGAAAGTGCTTTTGCAGCGCAGGATTCCGAGCAGATGTGTTCATAGCCTTCCGTACCCGCAAGGGTAGCATCCCAGCGCAGGACCGTGAAGAATTGGTGGTCTGGCGGGCGCAGCCACCAGTGATTGGTTTCGCCCTTCAGGTTCAAGCAATAGTCGCAACGGTATGGCGAGTGTACTTTCATACGCTTTGTCTCTTCGTGGTTTCTGCAAGGAACAGAATAGCTACCTTTATCCAGTGAACACGTCCCCAAAAAAGACCACGGTTTCAGCCGGGACGAGCTGCGCCTGTAACCGGGGCCAATGGTCCGACAGCGCGCCCTCACTTCGGGAACAGAATTTCTAACTAGACGGGATGGATCGGACACCACCAACCAAAGCCGAAATTGTAGATTCACAGAACGGGTTCAGCGCTTCTTTTTTTATAGATATCGAACCGCAAGCTGGCCTCATAAAGCGTGGTTCCCAGGTCCAGCCAAATCACGCGGTTACGCTATAACGGCGTTGGCACGGAGCGAAAACTCCGGCGATCATCCGCGAGCACGGGTAATGCCAGATAAGGACAGTGGCCTACTCGATGGCAACTTTGCGGACCAATTTAAAATCGGTCAGCATCTTGCCGGTTCCCAACACGACGCTCGCCAGAGGATCCTCCGCGATGGAAACCGGTACCCCTGTCTCCTCACGAATGCGTCTATCTAAATTATTCAACAACGAGCCGCCCCCGGTTAGCACAATTCCGCGATCGCCAATATCGGCACTGAGCTCTGGCGGAGTGCACTCGAGGGCCGTACGAATAGCTTTCAGAATAGTATCCACGCATCCTGACAGAGCGCCCCTGATCTCACTGTCGTCAAAGATTTGAGTCTTTGGCACACCATCGATCGAGCCCCGGCCTTTTACCTTCATCGTCAGAGGCTTGTTCAGAGGGCAGGCTGAGCCGATCTCAATCTTGATCGCCTCTGCGGTACGTTCTCCAATCAAGAAGTTATACTCGTTCTTTAGGTGCTGCATGATTGCTTCGTCCATCTGATTTCCTGCCATACGCAAGGAGCAGGCATAAACCATCCCGGACAGCGAGATGACGGCTATTTCGGTCGTGCCGCCGCCTATATCCACCACCATATTTCCGGATGGTTCATTGACCGGCATGTCTGCTCCGTTAGCTGCCATCATTGCCTGTTCCACCAGGTACACCTCGCTGGCGTGGGCGCGAAAGGCAGAGTCAATGACGGCTCTTTTTTCAACCTGGGTTATCTCGCTCGGAACCCCAATGACGATCCGGGGATAAACCATCACCTTGCGGCTATGCGCCTTGAGAATGAAATAATTGAGCAGATACTCGGTGACTTTGAAGTCGGCAATCACGCCATCCCTCATCGGTCGGATGACTACGATGTTCCCTGGTGCGCGGCCCAGCATTTCTTTGGCCTGCTTGCCAACCGCTTCCACCTCGCCGGTGGCCTTATTTATAGCCACGATGGAGGGTTCGTTTACAACAATGCCTTTGCCTTTGGCATAGACTAACGTATTGGCGGTTCCGAGGTCAATCGCGAGATCGTCGGAAAATAAGCTCAGTGGCGAGCGAAAATTCATCCAAACATTCCCTCAAGTGAACAGCCCCGGCAACCTGGCGGGCAGTCTACTAAGTTGTGATGGTGGTTCTGCTAGCAGGGCTTTAAATTTACCTGTGTGTGTCGTCAATACTCAATTCGTGCCATGCTCGGGGCATCATTATATGGAGCGCGGCATTGCCGGAGTGGAGAGTAGTTCAGTTTCCTGATGGGCGTGTTGCCGAGCCAGGTGACCCAAGAAGTCTGTACGGGGACCTTAGATATCGGGATGGCCCTGCCGTACCCAGGAGGCGCACTGCCGTTGACGACAGCAGAACCAGGGCGAAGAGAACCAGCGGAACTGCTAAGCTGCTTCGCGCCAGGAGTAGCGATGATGCAGACCGCGCATCCGCTCGCACCGCGCAGGTATGATTGAACCCCGGCGCTACCGAGATCACGTTCGTCAGGCCGGACACCGCAACGGGAGTGTCGCTGTTGGTTGTCGTGCCGTTGCCGAGTTGTCCATCGGAGTTGTTGCCCCAGCAGCGCCCCCTCCGGAGCCGAGAATGGCGCACGAATGGTCAAATCCTGCGGCAATGGAAATGGCGCCCGTAAGATTCGCCACGCAACTGGGACCGTCCTTACGATGAGGCTGCCGTCGCCTAACTGGCCATGGTCGTTGTTGCCCCAGCAGGCAACCGTCCCGTCGTCCAAAAGTGCTCAGGCGTGCTGGTTTCCAGCCGCGAGCCGAATTCTGTGCGGGCGGGCGCCTTTTTCGCCGCTGAATCGCGCGGTGCCGAAAACGGCGATGCTGAAGGAAGTTGCCAGGATCAGAAGACGAATGGCAGATCGCATGTTGATGCACTCCTTATTTGGAAATAGAGAGAAGCACGTCTCTCGTCCAGTGGGTGTCCTCCACAACGGTTCCCCTGTTGCTCACGATCGCTTCGATGCGAGCGGTAGCGGAGCCGGGTTGAAAGCCGGCCAGGCCTTGCGCGGGAATGGTCATCGGCACGCGTTGCAGGCGGCCCTGGCACGGTACGCCGGTCTGACCGCTGCCTGTTGTGCCTGCTTGCTCGAGCACCAGGAGAAAGTGCGCGTAATCGCCGGCCTCACAGTTGATCAGGGCAGTCAGTTCGGCGACGCGGCCGTTGCGTAGCGCGGCGTCCGGATCCACATTGGCAGCGAAGGAGTTGACCACGGTCGGTGCCGGCTGGGCGGTAGTGGTGCCGTCGCCGATCTCGCCCTGCGCATTGTTGCCCCAGCAATCGAGAACGCCGCCGGCGAGCAGCGCGCAGGCATGTTCCTGGGTGGGCACGGAGGGGCTTCCGCCGGTTGTTATGGCTGCGATTCCCTGCAGCGGAGAGAAAACCCGGGTGAAGCCGCAGAAGGCGCATAATCGGAAGCTGCCCACCGGGCTGGGAGTCAGGTGATCGGCGCTATCGACGGTCGACAGTTCTCCCGAGTCGTTTGCGCCCCAACAGGATGCGGTGCCATCCGCATGGACCGCGCAAGAGAAGAAAGCCCCCGCCGAAACGCTGACCGCATCGGTGATTCCGGAGACCGTAGCCGGGGAACTGGCGGAAGCTATCATGTTATCGCCGATCTGGCCTCGGGAATTGTCGCCCCAGCACATTACCGACCCGTACGCCGTAACCGCGCACACATGATTCACGCCGGCCGAGATGGCGACGACATCGTACAAGCCACCAACGGTTTTGGGGACCTGCTGGCCGAGCGGCGGCCCACCCCAACAACTCACCGTCCCGTCGCTCAATAGCGCGCAAGTGAAGTTGCCTCCTGCGCTGATAGCTGCCTTAGGGGTGTCGGTGACCAGTGAGCCGAACGCCATTTTGACAGGAGTGAGCGAGTCGGCGATGAATCCAGTCGTTTCGGGCCCAGCGCCCCAGCAGTAAACATCGTTTGCGGCGATGCCGCAGGTGTGGAAATCGCCCGCGGAAATGGCGGAGAACAACAAGCCACCCTGCACCGCAACCGGTTTGTTGCTGGGTAAGGTCGTCCCGTTGCCGAGTTGGCCGTGCGCGTTATTGCCCCAACATTTCGCCGCGCCCGTAGGCTCCAGCAGGCAGGCATGTGCGTTGCCCGTCGTAATCGCGATGGCATTGGAGATCCCGGTGACCGCGACCGGGTTCGGCGAAGACACACTGGACGAATTGCCGAGTTGCCCCTGGCTGCCACTACCCCAGCAGGCTGGTACTCCGGTTCCTTTCCGGCCGCAGGAAAACTGATTACCGGCCGCGATTCCACGGCCGAGGAAGGTCCCGCCCAGTCCGGTGACGAAGTCGATTCCCGCCGGCCCGGTGGTTCCGTTACCGTGCTGTCCGTAAGAGTTGTCTCCCCAGCAGCGGACGCTTCCATCGGCGATAGCCGCGCAGGTATGCTTCAGGCCCGCCGTAATCTCGACTGCGTTCGCTACGGTGGGCACCGTTACCGGGAATGCCGCCGGTGGAGGCGATCCCAGTTGCGATGCGTCGTTGCGGCCACTGCACACGACGGTGCCTCCCGCCACAATCGCGCAGGTGTGAAAGGGTCCCGTCGCGAAAGCGGTTATGGTTTGGTCCCAGAAAGCGTAGACGGCATAATTCTTCGTATCGGGTGGCGGAACGTTGCTGGGTATGCCGAACTGGTCAAAGGCATTGTCGCCCCAACAGACCATGCCGAAGAAGCGCCGGGAGCATGTGAAGTTCGCACCGGCGGAAACTTCTAACCCGAAGTTCACGTCGTAAAGCAACTGGCTTTGCAAATAGAGCACCTTGCGTGGTGTGCTCGTCGTAATATTGTCAAAATCTCCCAACTGGCCGAGGGTGTTTTCGCCCCAGCAGCGGATGCTGCCGTTGACCATGAGAGCGCACGCATGGTTAGCGCCGACGGTAACCGAGATGGCGCCGGCCACTGCCATCTGGACCGGCACTGCCGACGTGCTTGGGCTGCCGCTCCCGAGCGCCGCTCCCCAGCACCACACGCTCCCATCGACGCGCACCGCGCAGCTAGTGACGGGCCCGGCGGCCAGCTCGACCACGTTCGAGAGGCCGGTGACGGCAACCGGTACCGGGCTCGAAATGGTCGTGCCGTTTCCGAGTTGACCGGAATCGTTGAGGCCCCAGCACCGCACGGATCCATTAGCCAAAATGGCGCAGGTATGAAAACTGGCAGCGGCGATCGAGACGGCCGTGCCCAGACCGCTGACTGGAACCGGCGCGAGGCGGTTGATCGTCGTGCCGTCTCCCAACTGGCCGTATGAGTTAAGCCCCCAGCATTCGACCGTCCCGTCATCCACTATGGCGCAGGTATGGTACTTCCCCGCCGAGAGTCTGCTCCGATGCGCGCGGGCGCCATTTTCTCCACCGATCCGCCCGGCGTCTAAGACGGCGACGCTGAAGAATGTTGCGAGTATCAGAAGACGAACGACAGATCGCATGTTGATTGCACTCCTTATTTGGAAATCGATAGAAGCACGTCTCTCGTCCAGTGGGTGTCCTCCATGACGGTTCCCCTGTTGCTCACAATCGCTTCAATGTGAGCGGTCGCGGAGCCAGGTTGGAAGCCAGATTCGCTGGCTCCTTCGGGAATCACCAGTGGGACATTCGAAAACGCTAAGCTACCCGGCACGGGGGCTTGGCGTGCCGGGATCAGCCCGGCTCCGAGCAACACGCCGGTGAGAGTTCTGAGCTTGATTGCCAGCATCCTTGCCCTCCTATCTGCTTTAGCGGTGGGAATGCGGCGAATTAGCAGGATATTTTTGGCTACAGGAGTTAAGCGACTATACTGCGTGGAGTGGCTACCGCTTCGCCTCGGCGGGAACGAAATTCTCGAGTTCCCACCAATTTCGAGGGGCTGGGTTTTTCCGCGCGCCGGCCGTCCCTGCGCGCGCGAGGCTCTCCGGAGGCGCATAAACGGGGACTCGCGACGATTTGCGGCGACGTGAGCTCTTCGAAAAGTGTCAGGTTTTGTCAGGTTTAGTCAGTGTGTTTCGCGGCGGGCGGAGGCGTTCCTGCTCGTGCCTGCCCCGTCCGGGATGGATACTATTGACGTATGGGCGATAACTATCCGTCCGATCTTCTTCGACAGCGGTTGGATACTATCCAGGTTCCTCTGCTTCGCCCGCCACCCGCGACTTTGCTGGACAGCATGGGATATCAGTTCCGCAGCGACATTGCAACGCTCTTTCCGGGGTACAACAATAGCAACGGCGCGGTGGGCTTTTTTTTCATCGACACCACACAACTCCAAAATAAACTCCACACTATCAGTTGGAGTGTGACTGATAATGGCAACCGCACCGACGGCATCGGCAGCCGCTTCTTTACCGTGTTCAACGCCAACGGCGGGGGTGTTGCAGCGCCCGAGGAACAACCCACGCCGGAGTCGCTCGCCGGTCCAGTCCAATTGCGCAGAGGATACAACGTCAATGCGCCGGCCTCGGTGATTGTCCCCGATGAGACCGGATCATACGCGGTGGAGATCGATCAGTCCGGCCGCATTGAGCTATCGGTCGGCGCCACAAAAGGCTACCAGATCGTGGGCGACCAAGCGGCGGATCTTCCCCTCGGTTCCAGCCTGAAGGCAGGCGTTTTCTATTGGGAGGCACCGATAGGCTTTCTCGGAACATACGAGATGGTGTTTGAGCGGCCGGATGGACCTCAGATCCGCGTACGGATCAATATCGTTCCCAAACGGTATTCGCTGCAGTAGACTAGCGTTTCACAGTTAAACGGTTTTGTCCCTTGGGACTCCAAACGCTATCGGCGCGGGCGCTAAGCAGAAATACCCATGGACCTCATCGGGCCCTCCAACGGTCCCAACAACAGAAGCGAGGACGTTTGAACAATCTGCTTCACCAATCGCAATCGCACTGAATAGTGCATCCTGCATTGGGCCTGGGAAACGCGCTCATCTGATTGTGGCCACAGGCGCTCCGCTTGGACCGCCACTATCAGCAAACCCGACTTCCCGAGCCCTGGCTATGCGGCTGCCTAACTTACGATTGGGCACGTGATCCAAGCAGACTTGCGCTCGCTCTGCCGCTGACGCCACTTAACGTGCGCTGTCCTTCTTTGCAAGTCGCTCGGAATCGCGATAAGTCAATTCCACGCGATCTTTTGGATTGCCATGCAATCCGCCCTGCCGTATAAATGTCCGGTCGTTTGTAATCGGCTTATGGTTCGCGACCACGTCTCCTTAATCAAAAGGGGCAGGTCGTGTATCCAATCGTCTTTGCTTACGCCACCAGGGTAGATGACGTGGGCCAGATTGTCTTTGGTGTAGGCGACAACAAAATTGGCGTGCGCTATTCCGTAGTTGGCGTTGCGAGGCCCGGTCTTGTAAGCCGGAGGAACCCCTGCTGCCTTCTGGACCGACTCGATAGCAGCTTCGATTCCTGTGAGGCCGACAAAATGTTTATCGAAATTGTCGAGCCACCGGCGCAGTTCCACCGGGGTGTCCCGGGCTGGGTCGGTGGTAACAAACACGAGCTTGACCTGATCGGCCAAGCCAGGGGGCAATTTCTTCAGCGCCACGCCAATATTCGCCATGTGCATGGGACACTCATCGGGGCAATTGGTGTAGCCGAAAAAGAGAAGCGTCACCGCCCCCTGGGTTCGGTTCCAGAAATCAAACGGCGCACCGGAAGTGTCAGTGAGAACAAATCTCGGCTTCGGCAGCGGCGGCGTTACGAGGCCGCCCCGGTAGGTATCGATCGAACGCTGTTGTGCCGGGGCCAAACTCGCGAGAATCAGCAATAACCCGAAAGAACGAGATTTCATTGGAGCCTCCGATCAGTGAACAATTACCGTCCCTTTCATACCGAGAGTGTCATGAATTGCGCAGATGTAATCGAAAGTGCCTGGAGAAGCGAAGGTCACGCGAAAGCGCGTGATACCCGGAGCCGCCTGGGCTAGGTTCGCCCTATCTTGCGGCGTAGGAGACAAGAATCCCGAGTTCACGTTGTCCGTAGGTGAGCTCATGGTTGCCTGCCTGGCCCCATCCGAGGTCGGCGTGACATTGGTCGAGGGAGGCCGGGGATCAGCTGGCTCCGTCCCAAAGGTCACGGTGTGGTTGATCGACGGGTCGAGACTCGCCCACTCCACGGTATCGCCGACGTTCACGACGATCGTACCCCGCAGGAAACGCATTAGCGCAGCAGTCTGTGAGCCGGCCCCAGTCGGGGTCACGACCTGGCCGATACCGGCAGCTATGACATTGCTCTGCCTTCGATCCTGGCGCCCGGCATTTCCGCCGCCCCCCAGGCTGAACGCTTCCGCAAGCAACCGCGCTTGTTGGCTCTGCGCCTCGTGGTCATAGAAGTCCTGGTCATAGGGAAGCGCGTCGGATAGGCTGCGAACATGGACCATGCCAGTCATGTCCGCGTGAACTAGGCAAACAAACTTGAAGTTGCCCGTACCCGGAAAAGTTACGGAATAGGTTTGAGCGCTAGCCGTCGTCTCGTTATCGTCCAATAGCAGGACTCCTGTGGTGACGCACGAGGAACCATCAAAGCTGGATCCATCGGGTGTAAGCCCGGGGCATCCGACGGGGACGCCGAAGGTGGGACCAAAACCAGGCGGTCGTGTCTGGCCAGGTGTCAAGAATGTTAGTGTATGGCGCTCATGCGTCGGAAAGCTCCAACGGATGCTGTCGCCGGTCTGGATCCAAAGTTCATTCGGCAAAAAGGCCAGAGCCTGGCTTCCCCGTCCGGGGCTCTCCGCGCCGACGGCTACTTGCCATTCCTTGCCCTGAGCGGTCGTTGTAGCAACACCGGCAACGAGAACTGCCGACACCGCGAACAAAGTCGCCTGTTTCATTTCTTCGTCTCTCCTTGCGTTCGCAATTTGCTGGTCTACACCATAAAGCGCGAAAGCAGAACGAAAACTGTAACGGCGCTTGAATTTTTTCTGTTGACTTTTTCTTGAAACTTTTGAGCAGTGTTATGATAAGCTGCCGCTAGCGCACACGGATAACCGCGGCGTGGAGGTATACCACTCATGGCGGCTCCTTCGCCGCAAGACGTCACCCAGTTGCTAATGGCGTGGAGCAACGGCGAGCAGGACGCGTTAGAGCAGTTGATCCCGCTTGTCTACAACGAGCTTCACCGGCTCGCTCACCGGTATATGGCGGGGGAACGCCGCGAGCACACCCTGCAGTCTACGGCTTTGGTTCACGAAGCTTATGAACGGCTCATCAATTTGAAAAACGTGAGCTGGCAAAATCGTGCTCATTTCTTTGCCGTTTCGGCTCAATTGATGCGTCGCATCCTGGTGGATTATGCCCGGGCGCGCCGCTACAGTAAGCGTGCCGGCCAATGGCGTCAGGTCCCGCTCAACGAAGCCGTGGCTGTCTTTCAAGATCGACGGACGGATATCGTCGCCCTGGATGACGCGTTGCGCACGCTGGCCGATATCGATTCCAGGAAAGCCCGCGTTGTAGAGATGCGTTTTTTTGGTGGCCTGAGCATTAAGGAAACGGCAGAGGTTCTCAACGTCTCCCCGGAAACCGTCCTGCGCGATTGGAGACTGGCTAAGGTCTGGCTCCTGCGAGAGCTTAGCGAAGGAAGCGGGGATGAAGACTGAACGCTGGCGCCAAATCGAGCAGCTCTATCATGCCGCTCGCGAACGTGAACCCGGCGAGCGAGGCCATTTCCTCCAAGAAGCCTGTACCGATGACCAACTGCGCGACGAAGTGGAATCGTTGCTCCGCTGCGAAGAAGACGCTGATAGCTTCTTGGAAGCGCCGGCACTCGAAGTGACGGCCGAGGCGTTTGCGGAAGGTCGAGCCCGATCGATGTTCGGACGAGTGCTCGGACATTACGAGATCGTCACCTTTGTGGGCGCCGGAGGCATGGGCGAAGTCTACCGCGCGCGAGATTCCCGCATTGGACGCGACGTGGCTGTTAAGGTCCTGCCGCCCGCTCTTGCCCGAGATCCCGAGCGGTTGCGGCGCTTCGAGCAAGAGGCCCGGGCCGCTGGCGCTTTAAATCACCCGAATATTCTTACGATCTATGATGTCGGCGTTCACGACGGTGCGCTGTATGTCGTGTATGAGTTGCTGGAGGGCGAAACCTTGCGTAATCGTCTGAGCGCGGGCGCATTGTCCCGGCGTAAGGCCATCGAGTACGCAAGCCAGGTCGCTGCCGGACTGGCGGCCGCTCACGACAAAGGCATAACGCATCGGGACCTAAAGCCCGAGAATCTGTTCCTGACTCGCGACGGCAGGATCAAGATTCTCGATTTCGGACTGGCTAAGCTCACGCTGCCGGAAGTGTCTGCCGGTGAGGATGCGAGTTTGACCACCCTCTCGCCTCACCGCGAACCTGGGAGCATCCTCGGTACTCCCGGTTACATGGCGCCCGAGCAACTCCGCGGTGGAGTGGTCGACCACCGTTCTGATCTCTTCAATTTGGGTGCGATCCTTTATGAAATGCTAACGGGCCGGCGGCCGTTTCGAGGTAGCTCCACGAGCCAGGTCCTGAATGCGATTCTCAACGACGACCCAATCGAGATTTCGGAAACAGCCGATAAATTGGATCCCGGATTAGCTCGCCTGCTGCGTCGCTGTCTGGAGAAGAATCCTTACGAACGGGTGCAATCTGCTCTGGACCTGGCGTTCGATCTGGACGCGCAATTACTCCCGAGTGACAGAGCGCGTCCACCCCGCTGGAAAAAACGAGCTGTTGGCATTGCGCTCGCTGTCGTAGCGTTGTTATTCGTCTCGTTCTTCGCCGGCCGCAGGCTGGAGAGAGTACAACCTCATCCCATTCCAAATTTTCACCGTTTGACCTACCGGTCGGGTGTCATCACAGGAGCAAGATTTGCTCCGGACGGCCAGAACATCGTTTATTCGGCGGGTTGGGATGGCAAACCGGTGGAGGTCTTCAGCACTCGGGTCGGAAGCCCTGAGTCCAGGCCGCTCGGCTTAACGTCAGCCGGCGTATTGGCGGTTTCCTCCGCCGGGGAGTTGGCAACCTCGCTTGGCTGCGAGTTGAATTGGGCAGAGTGCCGAGGGACGCTGGCACGGATGCCACTGGCGGGCGGCGCTCCTCGCGAGGTTCTCGAAGACGTCTTCTACGCCGATTGGGCGCCGGATGGAAAGACCCTCGCGGTCGTCCGATTGGTAGAGGGGCGATTTCGCCTGGAATATCCGATCGGTCATGTTCTTTATGAGACAGGCGGCTGGATCACCTACCCTCGTTTCTCGCCTCGCGGTGACCGAATCGCCTTTCTGGACCTCCTAACACTGGGCGAGGATTCCGGTGCGGTTTCGCTGGTAGACCTCAACGGGCGCAAGACGATCCTCACCGATGGTTGGAAGAACTTAAAGGGTTTGGCTTGGTCCCCAAGCGGCAATGAAGTTTGGTTTTCTGGCGATCGCACGACCAGGTCCCAATTCGTTTACGCGGTGACGCTTCAAGGCAAGGAGCGTTTGGTGCTGCAAGCCCCCGGTTGGATGCGCCTACAAGAGATTTCACGAGATGGCCGCGCACTTCTGCTCGAGGGCAATCCACGCAGCCGCATCGTTTGGCAACCGCCCAGCACGCCAACGCAACGAGACCTCTCCTGGTTCGATTGGTCGACTGCGGCTGACCTTTCCTCCGATGGCAAAACGCTTCTCTTCTACGAATGGGGAGAGGGGGTCGCTGGGAACCCAACCGTTTACATCCGGGATACGAGCGGCGGAGATGCCGTTCGTCTTGGGGAGGGCAGAGCGTTGGCATTGTCGCCCGACGGGAAATGGGCGCTCGCGCTTCAAGCCGGGCCGCCGCCCAAACTCGTTCTTTTGCCAACGGGCCCTGGCGAGGAAAAGCCCTTGCTGCCATCCGGGCTCGTAGAATACTACTCGGCAGCCTGGTTCCCGGATGGCAAACGAATCCTCTTTGTCGCCGCGGGTCCAGATCGTCAGCCCCACTCCTACGTTCAGAATGTAGGTGGCGGCGGAGCTCGTGCGATCACTGATAGCACGGTGCAAGCTACTTTAATTTCCCCAGACGGAAAGATGTTGGCTGCTGTCGGTGAGGAGGGAGCCTACCAAATGCTTCCCGTGGATGGTGGGAAACCCAGGCCGATTCGTGGTCCCTTGCCGGGCGACGAACTCATCCAGTGGAGCTCCGACGGCCGCTTCCTTTTTTTGCGGGGTCCGAGTGATTCTGCAATTGAGTTCTCTCGGGTGGATCTATCCACCGGGCGTCGGGAGCCTTGGAAAAGAGTGGAGCCCGCGGATCCGGTCGGACTCATTGGCTTCCAGCCTGCATCGGTTCATATGACCCCTGATGGGAAATCGTACGTGTATACTTACTGGAAAGTGCTTACGGAGTTATATTTGGTGGACAGTGTGAATTAGCGAAGGCTCGCACAAAAAACTCAAACTTGACACAGTAGAGATGCGGGCCTATCCTCAAAACCAAAGAATTGGAGGCGTGGTGCAAAGATTGTGGATCGCTAGTGCAGTATTAGGCTCGGTAGCGCTGTTGAGCGGAACCGCCGTGCTCGCCTGTGGTGACAAGCTTCTCGCTATCGGTCGCGGCGTTCGGTTTCAACGTGCCTTTGCGGCGACCCAAGCCAACCTATTGATCTACTCCACGGGAACTCAAAGGGATGCGATTCTCAGTAGCACCAAGCTGCAGACCACGTTGAAGCGAGCCGGACACAAGCTGCAAATCGTCGAGGGAGATTCGCAACTCGATGAAGCGTTGAAATCGGGAAAAGTGGACGTGGTTCTCGTCGATTTCGGAGACCTCGGCCGTATCACCAGACTGTTGCAGTCGGCGCCATCGAAGCCATCCATCCTTCCGATCCTATTCAAACCTTCCAAAGCCGAGCTTGCCGCCGCGCAAAGGGAGTACAAGTTCGTGCTGAAAGCCCCCGTAGACGAGATCCAATATCTAATTGCGATTGATGAAGCGATGAAGTTTAGGCTCAGAGCGGGTACTAAGTCCTGACCTGCGGCGCGGGCACTTCACACGTGCATTCCAACACGATCGCCATCATGAAACGCCGCAATGGCTTTTCATCCGCGTGCGTGGCCATCGTACTATTCCTGGCAACCGCGGATCACGCAAAAGCTCAGGCGTGGGTGCTGCCTCGCGGAGAGGGGGCCCTCAGCTTCATCTACCAGAGAATCGACAACACAGGTCATCGGCGCACCAACGGTTTTCTCGTGCCACACGGTCGCAGCCTCGACATGTCGCTATACCTGGAGGCCGAATACGCTTTCACCAAACGTTTTTCCGTGACCGGCGGCCTTCCGTATGTGTTCACTAAGTACACCGATTCTAATCCGCCTGCGCCCCCGATTCCTTACCTTCCGGTTGACCAATGCCACTGCTGGCACTCGGGCTGGCAAGACTTTGGCATGACCGCGCGCTATAACCTGGCAGGTGGCGCAGCAGGAGCTTTTGCCCTGACGCCATCCGTCTCGCTCGGAGCGCCGAGCCATGACTACGATTTCAGGGGCGAGAGCGTACTGGGGCGCGACCTCAGAGAAGTGCGCATCGCGATCGATGCCGGACGGCGCCTGGACGCGATTTTAAGGAATCTCTCGGTGCAGGGCGGCTATTCGTACGCGTTCGTCGAGAAAGTGATGGGCATCTCAACTAACCGCAGCAATGCCAACCTCGAAGGCGACTACTTGGTAAAGAGAAGGCTGCTGGTGCGCGGCCAGGTGCTCTGGCAGCGTACGCATGGCGGGCTGCGGTTCGGATCTCCACCCCCCGCCGACCTCGTGTTCCCGGGAGAAGTTAACACACCGGAGCTCTTGTATCAGCACGATCGTCTACTACGCGACAATTATTGGCGGACCGGCGGCGGCCTCCTCTACTCGTTTCCTCGCGTTGATCTGTTCGCGTACTACACCGCATTCGTCGGCGGCACGGATACACATGCCGGCCGCGCCGTTACCGTCGGCTTCAGTGTGCCGTTCCGGTTGGGCGGCCCGCAACGCTGAATTGCGCCTTGGTCGAAGCTTGGACAATGGTGGCACCCATCGGCGGATGCTGCGGCGCATGGGCCAGCCGGAGTAGCTGATTATGGAAGCGACAGATTTAACAATTTCGCCTTTTCGGCAGATTGGGAATGAAAAACGCTCTTCCGCTCCACGATCCTGCCGAGAACAGGTATTCACGTCCACACGACGAGGTCCCGACTTTTCAATACCGTTCAGAGAGTTTATTTCAAATCAAACTCTTGCCGGAGGTTTAGTTATGCTCTAAAGTTGCAGGTCACACTGCCTAAACCGAGCTCGGGCTGGTTCGATCACTCTGAATTCTCCGCCGAACAACCGCTGAGGAGGGCTATTGAACCGTCCACGTCACCGCTTTAGCTCCGCAGTCCAGTTCGACCTCGAATGGTGATGCGGCCACACGACGAGATCCGACTTAGCAGGTTGCTTTTTGAAAGCGGCGTTTACCAAGCCTGATCCAAAGCCAAGGATCGAGCTTCTCACAACCGGACGATTTCGTAAAATGCGTTTCGACAAGAGCTCTACGGAAGGCCCAATTGCAAACCACCGGATGTTCAGTGACGATGTAGAATGTCTCGGGATATGAACAGAGTGAAAAAACTAAGAATCCTCGGCTTGGCAATTCTGGTAATCGTCGCTGTTGCGTTTGCAATCGACTTCGCAATCAAGAGCTCTTCGCGGGCAAGTCCGTCTAACTCCGTTAGTCTTCGTCAAAGTTTCCTAGGCCTATACCGAGGTGACCTGGGCTTCTGGGTGACGGGTGATTCTATCTCCACGCCGGTGACCGATTGGTCGTTCACGGACGCGGCTCAAACGGTCCTAGTCGAGACTCGCACGTGGTACTTGATCCCTCACTTTGTACGTGCCTTCATTGCCAGGAACGACTCGCGGCTCCATTTTGGCTCCCGGTCTGGGCTTTCTTAACCAACCGCCAGCGTTTGATCCTTTGATACCTCCCGGTGCGTAATCCAGGAGCAACCGACCGCAGATAGTGCGATACGGCCCCCAAAAGGGCTGTGTGCGTTCACGCCGGCTTTACTTTCGAATCCAGATAGGCGAACTCCAGGCGAGTTGGCCGTCCTCCTGTAGCACGCGCACATAGTACCAGCTCTCACCACCTGGCGACGACTGCTTGTCTACAAAATCAAATCGGGCTTGCCGCGTGTCGGGCCGCGTTGTGTAGATGAACGTATGATTTTTGATCAGATCAACTTGTTTGATGGCCGCCGTGCCCGAAACTCGCACCTGGAACTGTGGATCCTCCTTGGCCTGCGCGGTGACGATATCACCCATCAGATGAGCCGTCCTGCCCGTGACCGCCTGAAAATCGAGGACGATATTGTCGGTGGCCGCGTACGCGTGACGCTTGCGTATGGCATCGAGCAATCCTTCGCGCGTCCAAGATTCGGCCAGGATGCAGGCATAAGAGATGTGCGTCGACCAGTGGTCGCTGCTGGCCTGTACGCCGAGCTTGTAGCCTTTGTCGAGCGCATTCCACCAGAAGCCCTGCGGCTCGAAGCCGCTCTTTTGTGCATGCTTGTTCAGAGTAGTGGCCGACCGTGGCGCGCCTTCGTACTCATAGCTGGTTCGATAACCCTGATAGATTTCGATTAGCGGCTCTACATCCGGATCGTTGTCGCGGAAATCCGTTCCTTGATCTGTTCCCGTGGAGTGCGGCATGGTGATGCCGTTGGTCCGTTTTAGCTCGGCATAGAGCTTGGCGGCTCCTTCTACGCCCCGTTGCTCGTCAGGGCTGACGGGAAGTGTGCGGAAGCCACGCTTTGACCAGATCACGTTGCGGTGGCCGTTGGGATAAGGAATGCTGCGCTCGTAAGCAAACAAGGGCGTGAAGGCACCTTGAACAAAAAACAGATCGACAAGTTTTTGATTCTGCCACCAGGTGAACTCCTGATCGTATCCGGTGTTGTGGTCGGTGGCGGCGATATAGTCCATGCCGGCGGCGTCGAGAGCATAGCGGTAGAGTTCAATCAGGGAGCCGTCATACTTGAAATCGCGCGAAACATCCGTGTGCCGGTGCATGTCGCCGCGATAGATTTTGTACTGCTTGCCCGCTGAGGAGACCGTGTAGGTGTGCATTGCCTTGATGTCTTCGGTCTCGCGATTGTGAACCGGGATCGCCTCCACCGTCGGATCAACGAGTGGCGAGAATTGGGTGGCGACCATCCTAGCGGGCTGCGAGGCCGCGTGCGGCGTGAGACGGCCGAAATAAACATCGGCTTTGGCGGGAATCATGGTGCTGAAGGGCCGGTTGTCGGTCATCCAGGCCGACCAGATCACGCCTTGGGCATCGCGTGTGAGAGCGGCGTGTTTCTCGATCGAACCGCCGCTCATCATGATAAGACCCGGCGTGGACCAACGTTCGCCATCGAAAAGGGTTAGACAGTTTTCCCAGACGATCGCGCTCCCTATGGTGCGGCTGTTCTGGCGTGTCCAATGGCGGAACACCATATTTAGCGTCCCGCTGCCGTCAAATACGATCTGCGGATGTTCGCTGTTGCGGCGCATCGCCGGCGGGAAGGCGTCACCAGGCTTTCGTTTTGTTTCGAGCCAGTCTTTGCCGTCCCACATAGCGACGCGAATCCATCTTTCCTGGTGGAGTGGAGTCCCGAGGGGCGTAGGAATCAGAAACCCTTGGTCCTTGCCCCAATTGACGCCCGATTCATTCCAGGCGACCCACGGACGATTCTCGCGATCAACCGCAACCGATGTCTGCGCCTGAAAATTCGGACTGCTGGTCACGTTTTGCACTGCCGAAAGGTTCCCATCGCGCCAGGTGCGGAATTGCACATCGTAGTTGCCGCGCGCGTAGGTGTCCCAGGCCACATACACCGCTCCATCGGGGCCCAACGCCACCGACGGTTCCCAATCGTTAGACAGCGAGTCGCTGAGGCGCACCTCTTGCGACCAGGAGCCTTCGCTGCTGCGAACCTTGAGGTAGATATCGCTCTGGCCGTTTCGATAGCTCTGCCAAACTACGGCAATCTGCCCGGAAGGAGAAGCGGCAGAGCGGTGGAAGGTATTCGAACCGGTTTGGGCAATCGGCTCGGCTTGTTGCCACTTGCCATCGCGCTTTTCACGCCCCCAGATTTGCCAGCGATCATTTTCGCGCTGGCTCCAGAATGTCCACAGGCCGCCGCCGGCACCCGCCACGACCGAGCAGCGGAAGATATCGGCAGGCTTGGGCGTCACTTCCTCCGCCGCAGTCCAGGCGTCGTTGCGAAGAGTCCGGAGCAGCACGCGGTCAGCTTGGTTCTGGTATGCCACCCAGGCTGCAACCACACTGCCGTCGGAGAGCGTGGTAACGGCCGGCTCGTCATCTTCATACTGCGCGGTGCTTAGCTTCTGAACCGCCGCCACCTCGCGCACTGTAGCGCGGCCGTTGAGAAACTCGGCAGGCGCAG
>Ga0207664_10000562_pt1 | contig 26011 bp, 25 predicted proteins | sample LARL83metaG_FD_184349 | JGI IMG/M metagenome (GOLD analysis project Ga0207664, IMG submission 184349) | Corn, switchgrass and miscanthus rhizosphere microbial communities from Kellogg Biological Station, Michigan, USA - LAR L8-3 metaG... | ecosystem: Host-associated > Plants > Roots >... | reverse complement strand
ATCTTCGTGAGGTCGTACCCGTACTCGGCCATGTTGTCGTACAGGTTCTGCATGGCCTCCTGGTTCGCCTCCATGCGCTCCACCTGCGAGTCGGCGACGAACACGATGCCGTCCACCCCCTTGAGGATGAGCTTCCGGCTCGCGTTGTAGTATACCTGGCCCGGCACCGTGTAGAGGTGGAAGCGCGTCTTGAAGCCGCGGATGGTGCCGAGGTCCACCGGCAGGAAATCGAAGAACAGCGTGCGCTCCGTCTCGGTGGCGAGCGAGATGAGCTTGCCCCGCGTGTCGGGCTGCACCTTGCCGTACACGTGCTCCAGGTTCGTCGTCTTGCCGCCGAGGCCCGAGCCGTAATACACGATCTTGCAGTTGATCTCGCGCGAGGCGTAGTTGATCATCGACATGGCTGTCGTCTCCGCTTACTGGAACAGCTTGTCGATTTCGTCGTCCGCACCGGCGAGGAGGCCGGGGGCGCCGCCCTGCGACTGCGGCGGGCGATTGAACACCTGCTCGAACAGCTTCGTCAGCTCTTCCACGGTCTGCTTCATCTTGAGGCGCACGAGGCCCAGCGTCGTGCGGCTGTCGAACAGCACGACGAGGATGAGCCGCCGCGCGACGTCGGCGAGATACATGGACTCCTTCTCGCCCTGATGGAACAGCGAGTTGAAGTCGCGTTCACCAATCAGCTTTGCCAGCTGGTCATTCGCGCTGAAGTCCGCCGCCGTGAGGGTGGCGAACGCCGTCGAGTCAAAACGAGGCTGCTCTCCGACGGTCGCGACGAGCTGGCCGCTGCGGTCCACCAGCAGCGCGCAGCGCGCGTTCGCGTCGTCGAGGAATCGTTGCAGGGCCTGCGTGATCGCGGCAAAGTCGTCTTCGGTGAACGACCAGCTCGCGCTGCCGACAGCCATGGGGACGGTAACCTAGTCGAGGTAAGCTTCCATTCGACGCAGCAGGACCTGCCCGCGACGGCGGAGCGCGGGACGCGGCTCCCAGTTCACGTACTCGCCGAGCAGCCGCGTCGTCTCCGCACCCGGCTGGCCGGCGAGAAAGCCGAGCGCGGCCAAGCGCCGCACGGGGGACCGGTTGAACAGCTCCCGCCGGCTGCGCTGGACCTGCGTACCCCAGACGATCATCCCTGCCGCGAGGCCACCGAAAAAGCCCGCGGCGGCCAGCTTCGCCCGTTCCATCCCCATCACATCGCCCTCCGTGCCGTCAGTGCCTGCGCGATGGTCACCCCATCGGCGTATTCCAGATCGCCGCCCACGGGCAGCCCGCGAGCGATGCGCGTGATGCTGAGCGGGTATCCCGCCAGCTGGCGCTGGACGTACAGCGCCGTCGCCTCCCCTTCGAGGCTCGGGTTGGTCGCGAGGATGACCTCGCGGACCTCCCCGCCGGCGACTCGTTGCACGAGCTGCGGAATGGTGAGGTCGTCGGGCGTCACGCCGTCCAGCGGGGAAAGCCGCCCGCCGAGCACGTGGTACTGCCCGCGAAACTCGCCCGCACGCTCGATGGCCCCGATGTCCGCTGCCTCCTCCACGGCGCAGATCAGCGCCGCATCGCGACGCGGATCACGGCAGATGGAGCAGAGCTCCTCCTCGGTGAGGTTGAAGCAGCGCGCGCAGGGACGCACCCGCTCGGCCAGCGCGACGAGCGCATCGGCGAGGCGCCGGCTCTGCTCCGGTGGCTGCTTGAGCAGGTGGTACGTGAGACGAAGTGCCGTCTTCCGGCCGATGCCCGGCAGCCGTGCCAGCTCGCCCGTCAGGTCCTCGATCGCGGACACGGCGGCCTAGAACGGCAGCTTGAACGGCAGGGACATGCCTCCCGCAAGCTTGCCCATCTCCGACTGCTGGAGCTCCTGCGCTCTCTTCTGGGCTTCGCTCACCGCCACGAGCACCAGGTCCTCCAGCATCTCGACGTCGGCCGCATTCACGACGGACGGGTCGATGCGGATGGACCGTACCGTGCCCTGGCCCGTGGCTTCGACGGTCACCATGCCGCCGCCGGACGCGGCGGTCACGGTCTGCTGCGCCAGCTCGTCCTGGATCTTCTGGAACTTGCCCTGCATCTCCTGCGCTTGCTGCAGGATCTTCATGAAATCTGGCATCGTCGCACGGCGGGTCGGTGAACCGAAAACTACCCGGTCGCGCAGCGCGCGGGCAAGCGACGCGCGGCTGCGCGCCGTCAGTCCACGAGGTCGAGATCGAGCGCGTCGATGGCGGCGCCGAGCACCGGGTCTCTCCGACGGAGTGCCGCGATGCGCTCGGAGCGCACCATCTCGTCCGTGAGGCGCGTGGGCGGCGCGGCGGCGCCCCCGGCGGGGCGCACCGCCACTCGCTGCACTCCCGGCAACCAGCGCTGAAGCTGCTGGGCGAGCTCGATCTTCACCGCCTCGATCGCCTGCTCGTAGATCGGGTTGGACTCGTCGAGTGCAATCGTGACCTCGCCGCGGGCGTTCACAGCCACCGGTTCCGCATGCTCGATGGCGGTGGCGGCAACACTCCGTCCAGCTGCGCGCAGTGCGGCAGCAAGCTCCTCCCACCGACCGAGGATCTGCGGCAGGTCAGGCGGCGGCACGTCGTTCTGGATGCGCCGCGCGGGTGGCGCCGACGCATCGCCGGTGACCGGCCGGGCCGGCGCCCGCGCCGCCGGTGGCGCCGCCTGCGGCAGCGCCCGAGCCTCCGGCTGAGGCTCGGCGTGTGCCTTCCGCGCCGGCGGCGGGTCTCGTCGCGGCGCGACATCACGCGACTCCGACTCGCGTCGCGGTGGCGCGCCGCCCTCACCACCGCCACCCCCGTTCCCTCCGAGCTCGCGCAGCACCTTCTCCAGCGACACCGTGCGGTCGAGCAGGGCGAAGCGCACGAGCAGCGCTTCCAGCAGGAGCTGCTGCTGGCCGCTCTTCCGGAAGCGTGGCTCCAGCTCGGTGATGGCGGAAAGCATGCGCAGGAGGTCGCTGGCGGCGAACGCCTCCTTGCGCTGCTCCAGCGCTTCGCGCGTTCGCTCACTCACCTCCGGTGGCACGCCGCCGAGCGTGACGGCGAGCTGTGCGCGGATCATGTCGGCGAGCCCCGTGAGGAACTGACCGAAGTCGATGCCCGCATCGGCCAGGCGTGCCACCACGGCGAACACGTCACCGGCGCGACGTTCGCCGAGGAGGTCAAGCAGCGCGAGCAGCTCTTCTTCCGCGACGAGACCCAACGCGTCACGCACCCGGTCCGGCGACACGGCGGCGTCGCCCATCGCCAGCACCTGGTCGGTGAGCGAGAGCGCATCACGCATGGAGCCGTCCGCGGCGCGCGCGATCATCGCCAGCGCCTCCGGCTCCGCGGGCACGCGCTCCATGCCGAGCACGCGCTCGAGCCGCTGCCGGATGTCCGCCGCGCCGATGCGCTTGAAGTCGAAGCGCTGGAGCCGACTCAGCACCGGCGCCGCCGACTGCGCGATCTTCTGCGGCTCGGTGGTCGCGAAGACGAACACCACACGCGGCGGCGGTTCTTCGAGGATCTTGAGCAGCGCATTCCACGCCTCGCGCGTGAGCATGTGCGCCTCGTCCACGATATACACCTTGTAGCGGTCGTCGCCCGAGGGAGCGTACATCGCGCGCTCGCGCAGCTCGCGGGCATCGTCCACGCCGCGGTTGGACGCAGCATCGATCTCCACCACGTCCAGCGACGACGCCCCCGCCCAGATGCGCTGGCAGGACGCGCATTCCCCACACGGCTCCCCATCCAGCGCGGGATCGCCGCGCCGCTCGCAGTTGAGCGCCATGGCCAGCACGCGCGCCAGCGTGGTCTTCCCCACCCCGCGCGGCCCGCACAGGAGGTACCCGTGCGCCACCCTTCCCCGGGCGATGGCCCCCTTTAGCGTCGCCGCCACGTGCGACTGGACGGCGACGTCGGCGAAAGACTTGGGGCGGTACTTCCGGGCGAGGGCGATCGGCATGAATCGAAAAATAGTGCCCGGATCGTCGCGCGGTCAGACTCCTTCGGGACGACGCGCCGCTCGCACGCTCCCAAAGCGAAGGCGCGGGCCGCAGCATTGCTGCGCGCCCGCGCCGAATGTCCCAGGCCTGACGAAGCGACGTCAGACACCTCATGCCGCTGCTACCTTCGGGGTCCTGACGGAGTTAGAAGGCTGCCGCCCTCCGGGACCTGGGACACCCGAAATGTAACCGACCGCGAGGCCGCCGGCAACGCGCCGAAGATCACCGCGAGCCAATCAGCGTGCGCTCGACTCGATCGCCTCCCGCACCGCTCCCGCCGCCCGCGTCACCGCCGCGCGGTCCGCATCCAGATGCGTGACGGCCCGCACGCGAGTGTTGCTCCACGCTGTCACGAGCACGCCGCGCTCCCGCGCCTTCGCCACCACGTCGGCGCTCGTCATCCCCCATGGCAGGTCGATCATCACGATGTTGGTGTCGGGCGGCACCACCGTGGCGCCCGCCGCACCCACGACGGTGTCGGCGAGCAGGCGCGCGTTCGCGTGATCCTCGGCGAGGCGCGAGAGGTGGGCGTCGAGCGCGTAGAGCGCCGCCGCCGCGAGGATGCCCGACTGCCGCATGCCGCCGCCGAGGCGCTTCCGCACCGGGTGCGCGCGCTTCATCGTCGCGCTGTCTCCGACGAGAATCGCTCCCACGGGGCAGCCAAGACCCTTGGAGAAGCTCAGCATCACCGTGTCGGCGCACTGCGCGAAGTCGGCCAGCGAGGTGCCGGTGGCGACACTGGCATTCCAGAGGCGCGCGCCGTCCATGTGCACCGGCAGTCCGTGCGCCGTGGCGAGCGCGCGGATCGCGCGCAGCTCGTCGATTGGTGTCACCTTGCCGCCCGCCCCGTTGTGCGTGTTCTCCACGCACACGATGCTCGCCGGCGCGGCGTGAATGGAGGGTGGCCGAATTGCCCGCGCGAGGTCGTCAGCGCCCATCACCAGGCGGCCCTCGCCCGCTGGCACGCCGCGCACCTGCACACCCCACAGCGCGGCAACGCCCGCCATCTCCCAGTTGATGAGGTGCGCATTCGCGTCGAGCAGCGCCTCCGTGCCCGGCTGGCTGTGCACGGCCACGCCGACCTGGTTGCCCATCGTGCCCGAAGGAAAGAACAGCGCGGCGTCCTTGCCCAGCATCGAGGCCACCCGCTCCTCCAGCCGGCGGACGGTCGGATCGCCATCGAGCACGTCGTCGCCGACGTCGGCCTCCGCCATCGCGCGGCGCATGGCGGGAGTGGGGCGGGTCACGGTATCGCTGCGGAGGTCAATCACGAGAAGCTCGGGTGTCGGTGACGAAACGAGAGGCCGCACCCGGTAATTAACCGCGGTGCCGCCTCTCGTTCACCCCCCACCCAACCACCCACGAAGCTACGGCTTGGTGACCTTCACGGTCGGCGTCCTGACTTCAGTCTTCTGCGTGCCCACGACCGGCTTGGTCACGATCAGTGTGTCCTTCTTGGTCCCGACGACCGGGGTGTTGATGGTGTCCACCTTCGTCCCGACGTCCACGCTTGGCGTGGTGACGGTGTGGGTATCGGTACCGATGGTCGGCGTCTCGACCTGGTACTGGTTGTCACCAGTCTTCTTGCAGGCAGCCAGGGGCAGTGCCAGGATGGCGGCGCCCATCAACAGGGTGCGTTTCATGTGTTCCTCCGTTGGGTGGATGGTACGGCGACGCACAAGGCAACCTTCGAGCCAACGGCTCTGCCCGTCAATCCTGAAAGACCTCGCGTTGACGCTTGCGTGTGCGGCGGAGCTCGTACACCTGTCCCACTTCGCCCCCGAGAATGAACAGCAGCGCGGCGTAGTACACCCAGAAGACCACGACGACGACCGCCGCCACGGTGCCGGCGTAGAGCGAGCCCGGATTGAACGAGCTGACGTAGAATCCGAAGACGAGCTTGGCGGCCTCGAACAGGAGCGTGGTGAAGATCGCGGCGACCCACGCCGCCTTGGTTCGGACCCGGCGCACCGGCAGGAACTTGTACAGCGAGAAGAACATCACGGCCAGCAGGCACGAGGCCACGAGATGTGCGCCCCACGCTCTCGCCTGGCCCATGACGTCCCGGCGGATGCCGAGGTCCTCCAGCACCTGTACGCTGCTCTTCGTCGCCAGGAGCACGTACGTGCTGAGGACGGTGTAGGCGGTGATGAGCACCGTGGAAAGGACGGTGATCTTGATGTCGAAGACCTTCCCCTGGATGATCCCGCGCTCGCTCTCGATGTCGAAGACGCTGGCGAGCACCGTCCGCAGCGAGCCGAAGAGGCGCGTGGAGAACCAGATGAAGCCGATCGCGCTCCAGATGCCCAGCGACTGGTGCGTCTTCAGGATGTCGTTGATCAGCTTGTGCGTGCCGGCGTCGGGACTCTCCACGTGCGACGGCAGCAGGCGATCCAGGTAGCGGACCACCACGTCGTTCGCCTCGGCCGACGACGCGTTGAGCAGCGTCGCGAGGCCCCACACGAGCAGGAGGACGAAGGGCACCGCCGCCAGGAGGATGTTGAACGCGATGCCGCCGGCGAGGAACAGCACGTTGTCCTCACCGGCGTTGTCCCACACCCGCTTGGCGTAATCGCGGAGGGTCCAGCCGAAGCTGACGATCGCGGGACGCCTTGATCGGCGAGCCCGCCCGGGAACGATCTCGGTGGCCGTGGACTCCTCGCGAGGTCAGGCGTCCGGCATGGAGCCCGCGCGCGCGGGGCGCGACGGGTGCGAGCGCGCGTCACGCGCGACCTCGGCGCCGGCATTGTAGGCCGCCTTGGTCTCCGCGATCCGTCGCTCCAGGTCGCCGCGTGCCTCATCGGCCGCCGCGCGGCCGGCTTCCATCGCGCGCGACATCTGCTGCTTCTTCAACTCGATCGCCGACCGGGCCGTCTCGATCTGCTGCTCGACGCGGCTCCGTGCGCTCTCGAAGGTGTCGGCGACCGTGTCCGTCACGCCCTCCGCGACGTTCCGCGCCGCGTCCCCGGCGCGGCGGGCACGGCGACGGATCTCCGTCCGTGTCTCCTCACCCGACCTGGGCGCGAAGAGCAGCGCGACGCCGGCGCCGATGGCGACGCCGAGCAGCAGATTGCCCACGCCGCTGCTGTGCTTCTCGATGACGATGTACGGATGCTCTTCCGGGTCGTGATGCCGCATGTCCGCTCCTGATGCCGTGGTCTAGCGTGCCCGCTTCGCAGTGGATTTCTTCGCTCCGCTCCGTGCCGTCGTCGCCGGCTCGCTCTTCCGAGCGGCCCGGCCGCCTTTCTCCTCGACGTGCATGCCGTTGCTCGCCGGGCTGGCCTTCGCGGCGCCCTGCAGCAGTGCGAGCAGCTCGGCACGCACCTCCTTCTCCGACAGACCGAGCACCTTGCCGGTGCGCACCGCGTCACCCGACGTGGAGGCGAACGTGCGGAGCACGAGCTGCTGGCGCGCCTCGGCGGCCGTGGCGCCCACGGGAATCGTGAGCGAAGACGGCACGTCACCGTTCCGGAGGTGACGCGGCACGATGTCGTCCGTACCGATGACGGTCCCGCGGCTCATGATCACCGCGCGCTCCACCGCATTCTTGAGCTCGCGCACGTTGCCCGGCCAGTGATAGCTCATGATCCACGCCCACGCCGCGTCGTCGAAACCGGTGATCGTCTTCCCGTTCTGCTGCGCGAAGCGCGCGAGGAACTCGTTGGCGAGGAGCTGGATGTCCTGCGAGCGCTCACGCAGCGGCGGGAGATCGATCTCCACCACCGCCAGGCGGTAGTACAAATCCTCGCGCAGCTCGCCTTCCGCAATGGCCTTCTGGAGGTTCTTGTTGGTCGCGGCGAGGATGCGGATGTCGACGTTGATCTCCTTCTTGCCGCCGAGCCGCCGTACCTGCCGCGTCTCGATCGCGCGCAGCAGCTTGACCTGGATGTCGGGCGACATCTCGGCCATCTCGTCCAGGAAGATCGTGCCGCCGCTCGCCATCTCGAACGCGCCCGGCTTCTCGTTGGTCGAGCCGGTGAACGCGCCCTTCTCGTGGCCGAACAGCTCGTTCTCGAGGATCTCCTTGGGAAGCGCTGCGCAGTTCAGCGCGAAGAACGGCCCCTTGGCGCGATCGCTCTTGGAATGGAGCGCGCGCGCCACGAGCTCCTTGCCCGTGCCGCTCTCGCCGAGGATGAGCACACTCGCCGTGGACGGCGCCACCGCCTCGATCACCTGGTACACGGAGCGCATCGCCTCGCTCTGCCCCGTGAGCTCGCCGTAGTGCGTCAGCCCCTCGAGCTTGGACGCCAGCTCGCGGTTCTTCTGCTGGACCTGGTACTTGTCCAGCGCCTTCGGGATCAGCGCCTTGAGGCGGTTGAGCTTCTCGGCGTTCAGCGGCTTCTCGATGTAGTCGTACGCGCCCTGCTGCATCGCCTGCACGGCCGAGTCCACCGTCGCCTGGCCGGTGATGATGATGCACTCTGTCGGGATCTCGCGCTGCTGCAGCTCGCGCAGGAGAGCCAGCCCGTCCAGCCGCGGCATCTTCAGGTCGGCGAGCACAACGCCGTATCGCTCGGCAACCAGCTTGTCGAGCGCCTTCTGGCCATCGGCGACGACGTCCACGTCGTAGCCGGCGTCCGACAGGATCGCGCTCAGGCCTGTAGTGATCGCGGCCTCGTCGTCCGCGATGAGGATTTTCGCCTGCTTCATCATGCCTCGTGCGATGGCCGGTCCGCGCCCCGGCAATTCATGCGCGCGGAAAGACCAGTGAAAGTACCCCTTCGTCCTGCTCCTCGTCTGTCCACCGAACGCCGGCATCACGCAGCACGCTGGCCACCGCTGCCGGCATTCCCACCCGTCCACCCTCCGTCCCCATGCGGACGTGGATCTCCGTCGGTGCCAGCCGGAGGACGCAGCGCACCGTGACGGATTTCTCATCGCCGCTCACGGCCTCGAGCATCGGCGCCGCGAGGGCGAGTCGGACCACCTCGCCCGCCACGCCGGTCACCGCGTCCTCGCCGGACTCACCCTCCACCGCGACGCCGCCGCCCGCGGCCGATGCCGAGCAGAGCGTCGCCATCCGCCGCAGCGCCACGCCGACGTCCACCGGGTCGCGCTCGGGCCTGGCCACGGCCAGGAGCGCCTCGAGCAAGCTAGTCAATCGCTCGAGCTGCTGCCCTGCCGCGCCCGCGAACGGCGCGACGGCCGATGCCGGCGTGCCTTCACGTTCGGCGCGTGACCGGACGACCTCGAGATTCACCGCCACGCCGTTGAGCGCGTCCTTCACGTCGTGCGATGCCCGGCTCATCAAGCGCTGCACCATGGCCAGCCAGAGGACGCGGGCATCCCCGGCTGCCGACATGGACTCCATCTAGTCCGAGAGGTCCGCGTCGTCGGGCGCTGCCACATGGGCCGGCGTGGCATCCACGGGCATCACGCGGTGCTGCACGGGTGGCCTCACGAAGCGTGACACCATCTCGGCGGTGTTGCCGATCGCCAGCTGCCCGAACAGGAAGCGGAACTTCGCATCGTACGCCGCCGCGAGGGCCCGCTTCGCATCGGCCGGCATCTCCCAGAACTTCCGCTTGAACGGCCCGAGCGCCTTCTTCCGCGTCTTGTAGATGAACTGCTCGTCGGAGTCGGTGGACTTACGCTCGTCCGCCGCGTTGTCGTGCAACCAGCCGTAGATCTCGTCGCGCAGCGACGGCGGCAGGTGGTCGAACAGCATGTTCTGGAAGTTCGTCGCGAGATGGATCTCCGCCGTCTCGCGCTTGGGGAAGTTGTGGAAGGCACTGTCTGGCAGCGTGGAGGCGCCATGCTGCACCGCGCCAGCCAGCCCGTAGCGCTCCCGTGCCACGACGCTCAGCCGCTCCAGCGTGTCGAGGTCCAGCTTCACGTCGGCAATGCTGCCGTCGGCGAGCACCACGCCGCCGTGCGACGTGCCGCTCTGTACGCTGATCTTCGATAGGCCCGCCATCCCCGTGGGCAGCGCGGCATTGAAGCCATCCATGAACGCTTCCAGCTCCTCCACGGTGGAGTTCTGCGTCCCCACCTCACCGATCTCGCCACCCACCGAGATGGTCACGCCATGCGGCTGCGCGGCGCGTACCTCGCGCAGGATGTCGGTCCCCACCTCGTAGTTGAGCCGCTGCTGCTCGGCGAGGGTCTTCTTGCTCAGGTCCACCAGCGTGGACGTGTCGATGTCGATGTTGTAGAAGCCGGCACCGACCGCCTCGCGCACCAGCGCCTTCACCGCTTCGACCTCGGGCCTGGGATCGGCCGCGTACTTCTTGTGGTTCACCTGGAAGTGGTCGCCCTGGATGAACAGCGGGCCACGGAATCCCTCTCGCAGCGCGGCGGCGAGCATGACCGACACGTACTCTGCCGGACGCTGGCCGGTGTAGGCGATCTCGGAGCGCGCGATCTCGAGGATGAACGCGCCCGCCTTCATCGAATTCGCCGTGCGGAAGATCGCGCGGGCCGTGTCGTACGAGTCGCCGCGCACGTTGATGGCCGGCACGGTGAAGCCGTGCACTTCGCCGCGGCCGCGGGCCATGTACAGGTCGTTGATGGACGCCGGACGCACTCCAACCGCCTGCCCGAGCTCCCAGAGCATCCACCGCGCGTACTCGCGCTCCACCGCCTCGGCGAACACCGCGGCTCGCGCCAGCGTGTCCATCGCGTCCGACGCCAGCGCCTCGGGCCGCACGACAGTCAGGTGCCCGTCCGCCACGTGGACGGCGTCGCCAAAGAGATCGTTCAGGGTCTCGACATCCTGCATGGCATCCTCGAAATGGTGCAGCTGCCGCGGGGCAGCGGTGGGTTCGGCCTGAGCTCGGGAAGCTCGCCGGCCATCGGCAGCGGGGCAAGCCCGCTCAGCCGCCGGCGTGGCGCCCCTAGATCACGCGCGCCGGGTCCGATTTCGGAAGCAGGTTCCATTCCCGCCGAGCCTGCTCCGCGTCGGCTCGACCAAGCATGGCGTAGGTGAACTGCTTGCCCAGCTCGACCCCTGGCTGATCGTACGCATTGACGCCGTAGAGCTGCCCGGCGTACGCCGTCGCGATCTCGAGCAGCATCATCAGCTCGCCGACGTGTGCGGCGTCCACGCGCTCCAGGGAGAGCGTCATGTTCGGCCGCCCGCGTCGCGCGAGGGCTCCCGCAGTGGCGCGACGCTCGATGTCCAGGAGCTCGCCGAGCTTGTGGCCGCCGAGGTAGGCCAGCTCCGGGATATCCTCGTGCAACCGCGGGATCTCGACGGCAGGAATGCCCTGCTCCACCCCGATGAAGGTCACCGTCTTGTCCGGCGGACCCTCCATGAAGAGCTGGACCTTGCTGTGCTGGTCGGTCGCTCCCAGGGCCCCGAGCGGGGTAGGGCCGATTCCCGCGTCCCCGGGCTCGCGGTGCTTGCCGAGACTCTCCGCCCAGAGCTGCACGAACCAGTCGGCCATATCGCGCAGCGCGTCGCTGTAGGGCATGAGCACCTGAATCGGCCGATGATGCCGCGTGTCCGCCAGATACTGCAGCGCGGCAAAGGCGCCCGCGATGTTCTCCGTCGCCCGTGCCGACGTGCAGCGCGCGCGCATGCGGCCGGCGCCGGCAAGCAGCGCCGCGGTGTCGATGCCGATCAGTGCTGCCGGCAGCAGGCCGACGGCCGTGAGCACGCTGAACCGGCCACCGACGTTGGGCGGGATGTCGAGCGCCGGGATTCCTTCCGCCCTGGCGATGGAGCGAAGCGCGCCCTTGAGGGGATCGGTGACGAAGACGAGCTGCTGTCGCGCGCCCTTGCGACCCAGTGCCGCATCGAGGCGCCCGCGCACGACGAGATACTGCGCCATGGTCTCGGCGGTGCCGCCCGACTTGGAGATCACGACGAACAGCGCGCGCTTGAGGTCCAGCCGCTCGAGGAGCGAGGTGATGTTCGCCGGATCCACGTTGTCCAGCACGTGGAGTCGCGGCTCGCCACCACGCGCCTCGTCGCTGAGCAGGTTCCATTGCGGAGGGCGCAGCGCGGTGCGGAGCGCGATCGGGCCGAGCGCCGACCCGCCGATCCCGAGCACCACGACGTCGGTGAGCCGATGCGCCGCGTCGCGCTCCTTGGCCTGTCGGACGAACGACGTGATCTGCCCGTGCAGCGCCTGGTCGGCCGGCAGGTCGAGGAAGCCAAGTACGCCGTCGGCGTGCAGCTTCTCCACTCCCGCGTGGGCCGCGCCGAAGCGCCCTTCGATGTCGCGCCACTCCTCCGGGGTGATGCCGCCCTCGATGGGCGGCGACATCATGTTGGTGTAGTCGAGCCGGATCATGGGGGCGCTCAGACGGTAATTGTCAGTCCATCGTACGCCGGCTCGACGCCAGCGGGCAGCTCGGCAGCGAGGGCAGCGTGGAAGTTGTCGTGCGTCAGGTGCGTGAGGTACGTGCGCTCCGCTCCCACCGCCTCGGCCACGTGCAGCGCCTCGCCGAGGCTGAGGTGCGACGGATGCGGTCGCCGAAAGAGCGCATTCACCACCAGCACCCTCGCTCCCTTCAGCAGCGCGATCGAATCCGGCGGGACGCTCTTCGCGTCCGTCACGTACGCCAGCGCGCCGATGCGGTATGCAAATACCGTGACAGGTCCGTGCGGTACGGGCACCGCGATGACGTCCACGTCGGCCACGCGCGTCGCACGTCCCGCGACGAGCTCGATCGCGCGCGCCTGCGGCTTGCTCGTGCCGGGTGCCGCCTTGATCTCGTCGTCGAAGATGTACGCGAACTTGCTTGCGAGCCCCTGCAGCGTGTCGCGCGCGCCGTAGACGGGCAGGTGCATGCCGTTGCGGGCGGTGATGGCGCGCAGGTCATCGATGCCGTGCGTGTGGTCGGCGTGTCCGTGGGTGAAGAGCACGGCGTCCACGCGCGTGATGCCCGAGCGCAGGAGCTGCAGGCGAAGCTCGGGCGGCGTGTCGATGAGCAGCACCGCGCCGTCATCCGTCTCGACTGCTGCCCCGACCCGGGTGCGCGTGTCGCGCGGATCTCCTGACCGGCACACCGCACAGGTGCAGCCGAGCTGCGGCACGCCGAAGCTCGTGCCGGTGCCGAGGAAGGTGAGCTTCACGCCGCGCGGCGTCCGGCCCCGCTCGCCGTCATACCGTCTCGACCTTCATGAGGTTGGTCGTTCCCGGAACATCGAAGGGCACGCCGGCGGTGACGACCACGCGGTCGCCCTGCCGCGCGAGTCCGCTGGCGCGCACCGCTTCGAGCGCCAGCTTGACCATGTCCTGGTATGAGTCGCAGTGGCGCACGAGGCACGGGATCACGCCCCACACCAGCGCCAGCTGGCGATACGTGCGCTCCTGGTCGGTGAGCACGAGGATCGGCACGCCAGGACGATGCGACGCCACGATGCGCGCCGAGAAGCCGCTCTTCGTGAAGACGATGAGCGCCGGCGCATCGAGGCTTCGCACGGCGCTCGCCGCCGCGGCAGCGATGGCGTGCTCGGTGGAGATCGCCAGCTCCGCGGAGACGCGGTCGTCGGCGCGCACGCGTCGCGGCTGCTTCTCGATCTCGAGGATGATGCGCGACATCGCTTCCACTGCGAGCCGCGGATACTGGCCCGCCGCCGTTTCGGCCGAAAGCATCACGGCATCGGTCCCGTCGAGGATGGCGTTGGCCACGTCGCTCGCCTCGGCGCGCGTGGGCCGCGGATGCGTGATCATGGACTCGAGCATCTGCGTCGCCGTGATGACGGGGCGACCGAGCCGGTTGCAGAGGGCGATGATCCGCTTCTGCGCGATCGGCACCTCCTCGAAGGGGAGCTCGACGCCAAGGTCGCCGCGCGCGACCATGACGGCGTCGGAGGCGAGCACGATGCTCTCGATGTTCTCGAGCGCCGAATCCTTCTCGATCTTGGCGACGACGAGCATGTGGCGCGGGATCTTCTCGCGCAGCTCGGCGATGTCGCCGGCACGGCGCACGAAGCTGAGCGCCAGATATTCGAGGTCGTGCTCGACCGCGAAGGCGACGTCGGCCCAGTCCTTCTCCGTGATCGACGGTGCGCTCACCGCGACGCCGGGAAGGTTCATCCCCTTGTGGCTCTTGATCGTGCCGCCATGCAGCACGCGCGCCAGCACCGTGGAGGCATGCACCTCGAGCGCGACCAGCTCGATCAGGCCGTCATCCACGAGGATGCGGTCGCCGACCTTCACGTCGTCGCACAGATGGTCGTAGGTCGTCGGGAACTGCCCGGGTCCCGCATCCTCGCCGGCGACGAGCACGATGTCCTCGCCGTCGTTGACGGCGCGAGGCTCGCTCAGGTCGCCGATGCGGATGCGCGGTCCCTGCAGGTCGCCGAGAATGGCGACGGGCCGCCCGAGCTGGGCGGCTGTCTCGCGGACCATCGCGATGGTCCGCGCGTGCTGGTCGTGCGTCCCGTGCGAGAAGTTGAGCCGCGCCACATTGAGCCCGGCTTCCATGAGGCTGCGCAGCGTCTCCCGGCTATTGGTCGACGGGCCGAGAGTGCAAACGATCTTGGTGCGTGGATAAGGCACGAATCAGGGTGCAGGAGTGCGAGGGCGGGCCGGCGCGGCGGCCGCGGCTCGCGCGCGCCGCCCTGACCGGGTCAGCGCACGTCGGCCATCTCGTGGCCGAGCGCTGACGATTTCTTCACGAGGCCGGATGTGAGCGAATCGAAGCTTTTCTGGAAGCTGGCGAGGCCGTCGTGCAGCAGCTTGTCGGTCACCTCGGCGAGGTCGATGCCGACGGCCGCCAGGTCATCGATCGTGCGTTGCGCGCCGGCGAAGTCCGCATCGACGGTGCGGGCGACCACGCCGTGATCCCGGAACGCGTCGATCGTGGCGGGGGTCATCGTGTTGACCGTGTCGGGGCCGATGAGCTGCTCGACGTACATCACGTCGCGATACGCGGGGTTCTTGGTGCTCGTGCTCGCCCACAGCGGACGCTGTACGCTCGCGCCGGCATCCGCGAGCGTCTTCCAGCGCGAGCCGGCAAAACGCTCTCGGAACAGCTTGTACGCGAGCTGCGCATTGGCGATGGCGGCCTTGCCGCGGAGCGCGAGCACGCGATCCCGCTCGGCGCCGCTGCGCGTCGCCGCGATCGCATCGAGCCGCTTGTCGACTTCGGTGTCCACGCGGCTGACGAAGAACGATGCGACGGACGCGAGGCTGGTGATCGGCTTGCCGGCCTTCATGCGATCCTCGAGACCGGCAAGGTACGCGTCGATGACGCGCGCGTGCGCCTGAATGGCGAACAGCAGCGTGATGTTGACGTTGATTCCTGCGCCGATGAGCGTGCGCACGGCGATGGCGCCTTCCGTGGTGCCAGGCACCTTGATCATGACGTTGGGACGATCGACCATCGCCCACAGCCGCTGCGCCTCGGCGACCGTGGCACGCGCGTCGTTAGCCGCAGCGGGCGAGACCTCGATGGACACGTAGCCATCCGCGCCCTTCGTCGCCTGGTAGACGGGGGCGAAGATGTCACACGCATCGCGTACGTCCGAGGTCTCGACGAGCTCGAACAGCTCCAGCGCCGTGAGGCCGCGCGGTGCGCCACGCAACTGGTCGTCGTACGCACTGCCTTCGGCGAGCGCCTTCTCGAAGATGGTGGGGTTGGACGTCATGCCCGTGAGTGCATCATCGCGCAGGCGGCGCACGAGATCGCCGTTGCGCAGGATGGTGCGATCGATGAAGTCGAGCCAGATGGACTGTCCGGCGTCGTGCAGCTGACGAAGGCGATTCTGAGGCATGGAAAGCACGGGCGACGATGAGACGGAGCAGCGCGATGCGCGCGCTGCGCATCACCAATCCAACATACACGGCACGTGCCGCCGACGTCAGCGCGGCGTGATGGAGATCACACTGGCGGCGGCAAAGCGGGCGCAGCACTGATGACGTTCAAATGTTTACGAATGACGAGACATCCGTCGTGGTGACACCCGTGACCGCGAGGGGCTCGCGCGAACGCGCAACACTGGTCAACTTTACGGCGCTGCTCAGGTTGGTCGCGATGATGCGACCAGTTCATCAACGCGTCGTGCGGCGCCGAGCGTATCGCACACCGCGTGACCGAACGCCTTCTCGCAGGGTGTCGCATTAGGGCCGGACGTCGAGTCCCACTTGCTGCACCGGCGTCGCTGAAGTTGCCGTGACGTTTTTCGCCACTCCGCACGACGGTGGCGATTCTCTTGCAAGAGGGTGGGCAGCACCACAGCAGCACAACAGAGGGACTGGCTCGCCGGAGTGGCTCGTCGATGCCAGAAGTTGCAGCAACCTAGCAGGTCCTATTCTGCTGCCGCGGCACGGGGTGTGCCATTCCCCGAGCGCGGTAGAATGCGACGACTCTCGTCGCACCCGCAACCTCGCCCGCGGGGAACGAGAAAAGAGGGCGACGGCGACGGAGGACAAGAATGAAGACTCGGATTTCGGTGTTGTACGCGCTCGGCCTCGCAGCCGCCATGACCCTTGGCGCTGTCCCGACGGCCAGTGCACAGAAGAAGACGACGACGAAGCGGCGCGCGGTTTCGCAGAAGCGCATTCCGGTTCGGAAGGAGGTGCCGGTGGCGGCACCGCGCGTGGACACCGTCACGGTGACGCGCGTCGATACTGTCACGGTCCGCCGGACTGACACGGTTTCCACGACGGTGGTCCGCTACGACACCGTAACCCGCATGGTGTATCCGCCGCTCCAGCGGCTGCCTGGCCTGTTCTTCGGTGTTGGCGCCGGCGCGAACATCCCGATGAACAACATTCGCGCGGTGTTCAAGGACGGCTATGCGCTGCAGGGTCAGGTCGGTTACTTCCCGAACAACAGCCCGCTCGGTCTGCGCGTCGACGGCACTTGGGGCAAGCTCAACCATTACGACAGCACCTGCCCGCAGTGCCTGAGCCCGAACGTCTGGACGGTCGGCGGTGACGTGATCCTGCGCATGCCGCTCGATCGTACGAGCAAGCTCAATCCGGTGCTCTACGCGTTCGGTGGCGGCGGCTGGTCGCACTTCGGTGACATCAACACCACGTACCAGCTCGTGAACGCGGGCGGAAACCCGAACAAGCAGGCGGATCTCGCCGGTGGCCATGCGTACTGGGATGTTGGCCCGGGTGTCGACTTCAGCGTCGGCAACGTGCACTTCTACGCCGAAGGTCGCTACATGACGATCTTCACCAAGGCGCTCTCGCCCCAGAGCGAGAACCTGCACTCCCACATGTTCCCGGTGTACGGCGGCATCAAGATCTACTAAACCACCGGAGTTTCTCCATTGGAACACTTGCTGCGGAGGGAGTGAACATCACTCCCTCCGCAGTGTAGTTTCCTGACCATGATGCGACTCTCCTCCACATCCCTGCGGCTGAGCCTGCTCCTCGCGGCGGCCCCCTTCGCTACCGTCGCTGCGCAGGCCGGCACCCCGGCCTCGGATTCTGCGCCACTCGCGCGTGTCGACTCCGTGCAGAACGGCCGTAGCTGGCTCGTTGCGCTCCTCCACAAGATCGCCCGGCGCAGCGACGAAGTCGCCCCGGCGGACACCAGCGCCTACTCCGACGGCGAAGTGAGCGCCGAAGAAGTCGCGCGCTACGCGCGCCCCGAGTTCCACTCGCGCAAGGACAGCCTGGAGTTCGAGGCAGCACGCGCCAAGGCTGACCGATCCAAGGGCTACCGCATCGTCGTGGACCTGTTCGCCCATTCTCTCTATGTCATCGACGGTGACGACACCCTGCGCGCTGCGCCGGCCGCCACGGCGATGAATGCGTCGCTCACCTTCGGCAAGAAGACCTGGCGCTTCGAGACGCCGCGCGGCGTGCGTAAGGTCCTCTCGAAGGATGAAGACCCGTCGTGGACGCCGCCGGAGTGGCACTACGCCGAAGTCGCCCTCGAGCATCACCTCAAGCTGCGGACCCTGAACCGCGGCCAGGTCGTCCGCCTCCAGGATGGCACCAAGCTCCTCACCCGTGGCGACGAAGTCGGGGTCATCTATCCCGGCACCAAGGAGTTCGTCCCGATGGAGCTGGACGAGCACGTGGTGTTCGACAACACCTTGTTCATCCCGCCCGCAGGTACGAAGCAGCGTTCCATCAAGGGAGAGCTCGGCCACTACCGCCTCGCGCTGGGTGACGGCTACCTGCTGCACGGCACTCCATACGCCAACTCGATCGGCTCCTCCGTGACGCATGGCTGCGTACGACTGCAGGACGACGACATCGAGTGGCTGTACGAGAACGTCCCCGTCGGCACGCGAGTCTACATCTACTAGCGTAGCCGCTCACCCCTCTGGGGGAGCCACACACAAAGAAGAACGCCGACCGCGATCCACGCGGTCGGCGTCTCTGCATCCGGCGCTCCGCCTCAGCGCTTGATCAGGACGGGCGTGCCGATCGGCACCACGCTCCAGATCTCGTCCATCTCCTGGTCGGTCAGCGCGATGCAGCCGTTGGTCCAGTCGACGGTGCGGTGAAAGGCACCGGTGAACCCTTTGCCGTTCGGCAGCCCGTGGATCATGATGCTGCCGCCGGGCGACACCCCCATCGCCTCCGCGCGAGAGCGATGCGTCGCATCGGGATATGAGATCTCGAGCGAGAGGTGGTACTGGCTGTATGGATTGCGGCTGTCGATGTAGAACAGCCCTTCCGGCGTACGACGGTCGCCCGCACTGACCTTGTCCTTGTCCACGTCGGCGCCGAGCGCCACGAGATAGGTACGCATCGGCCGGCCCATGTGATAAAGGGTCAGCCGATGGGCCTTCTTCTCGATGACGATGCTATCGGCGAGGGCGATCGGCCCACCACCATGGGTGGGGCCAGCAACACTCGCAGCGGGTGCTTCAGCGGGAAGAGCGACAGGCGCGGACACAGAGCCGGCCGTCAGCATTCCGAGCAGGATGGCGTGCAGCATGGATGCGGCGGGGAGCGAGGAGGGGCCAACCAGCGGACTCGGCAAGAAGGCCGAGCCCGCTACTCCTCACAGACGATTCAGGAAGGGAGGGAGATACCGAAGCGGGACCGAAAGGGGGGAACCAGCCGACTTCCCCACGAAGCCGCTTCGTGACGCAACGCACAGCAAGAGACCGGCGCCGCGCGGCGCCGGCGCTTCGGGCTAGCGACCCTGCTCGTACACGATGTCTACCGGAATGTTCTTCGACGCCAATCGGGCGAGATCAGCCTGCAGCGTGGGTCCGATCACCCCGCGTTGCGTGTAGAGCTGCCCGACCCCCGCGTAGTCACCGTTGCCCTGCAAGGTGAGGATCTCGCGCGAGAGCGCGTCGACGGCCTGGCGCATCTTCGCGAAGTCCACCCGGTAGCGGCCATCGCCCTCGCGCGTGAATGCGCCCATGTCCTGCAGGAAGTTGAACGCGACGACATTCGCGCGCCCGTGCGCGTCGCCGGCGCCGAACCGCACGGAGCGGAAGAGGCTCGCGAGGAAGGTGACGTAGTTGTCCTGGACGTTCTCCTTCCCCATCTCGCCGCGCGCGTTGAGCTGGCGGACCATGTAGAGGCCGAGGATGTCGGCCTTTCCCTCCTCCAGTGCCCCGGCGCGCTCCTTCAGTGCGGCGCGCACGGTGCCCTGGCCGTCGAGCGTGTTCTTGATGCCGAGGCCGTGGGCGACTTCGTGGAACATGACGTTCTCGAAGAAGGCGTCGAAGGTGACGTGGTTGAGCTGGTCCTCGGCAATGAGCTCGCGGGCGATCGGCATGAGGATACGATCGAACTTGGCGCGCATCGCGTTCTTGAGCTGGAGACGGCGCGTGCCCTTCTTCAGCTGGACGTCCTCGTCGTTCGGCAGGTTGATGGCGATCGTCTTCGCGCCGGTGTTGGCCTGGCCTGCGACGTACACGACGTCGTACGCATTGAGGTCGGCATCGGTACCGGGCGTCTCGTGCTTGTACGCCGCGTCCACAGGGAGCGCACGCTGGAGCGCCGGCAGCTCCTTCGCATACTTCGCGAGACGCTTGCTCCAGGACTGATCCTTGATCAGCACGAACGATTCGTTGGCCGCCTTGTAGCCGAACAGCTCGTCCTCATAGGTCTCGATAGGACCCAGAACGAGCTCCAGCGTGTTGGTCTTCATGTCCATCCACGCGAGGTCACTCGGATGGTACTGGTCCGTGGTGACGGCCGTGGCCAGGAGCGTCAGGTAGCGTTTCAGTCCGGCATTCTCGGCGAGTGCGGCGGCGGCGCGCAGCTTCGTGGCAGCGCGCTCGTTGGCCGGTCCGAAGAACCGGGAGTACGGCAAGGCCTCGAGCGAGCCATCGGCTCCTCGACGAACCATCGTGTACAGCGACTTGAGGCTGTCGGCGCGCGCATCGCCTGCAGCGACGGCGCGCTCGAATTCGGCGCGCGTCATGTCGTGCGGGTAGAAGTTCGCTCCCGCAGGCTTCGGCCCGACGCCGGCCACGAACGGGACATTGTTGTCCAGTCGGTCCCACGGGCCGAAGTTGATGTCCGCGAGCTCGCGCGCGGCGGGATCGCTCAGCGAGCGCATGAGCGAATCGCCGTTGCCGTATGCCTGCATCCAGTAAATGCCGTTCATCTCCCGCGCCGCATCCACGAGCAGCGGCAGCATGCGCCGTTCACGTGCCGTGAGCGACGCGGTATCGGCTTCCAGCTTCACCGCGGTGTAGCGGGAGAGTCTCTGTGCGATACTCGGAGCGATCTGCGGCGGGTTGACCGGCGTTGGCGTCGGCTTGGGAAGCTGTGGTGTCAATGGGCGACCTCCCGGATTCCAGCGCGGCGCCGGGCCATTGGCGAGCAGGCGCGTGGCCACCGCCGCGGCGCGAATGACCGTCGTCGTGTGCGCGAAGTCGATGCGCGAGACCTCGTCGCTCGGCCGATGGTAATCCGAGTGCAGGTTGAACGTGGACAGCGTGTGTGCCGGGATGCCGGCCCGTGCGAACGCGATATTGTCGCTGCGCATGAAGAACTGCTCGTCCGGACGCTTGTCGGCTCCGATTGGCAGCCCCGCCGCGGCGAACATGGACCCCATGGTGGATCGCTCGAAGCCGGTGAGCCACGCGTGACCAGGTCCGCCAGCGAGTGAATCAGGGCGGCCGATCATCTCGATCTCGAGGTTGGCCGTCATGCGATCCAGCGGCACGACGGGGTGCTCGAGATACCAGCGCGTGCCGAGCAGCCCGACTTCTTCGCCGGTGGTCGTGAGGAAGATGACCGAGCGTTTCACCGGCGGCCCAGATGCGAGCGCCTTCGCGATCTCCAGCACCGCCACCACGCCGGACGCGTCGTCGTCGGCGCCGTTGTAGACGGAATCGCCATTCACGGCGGGGCCAATGCCGAGGTGATCGTAGTGCGCGTCGACGAGGACGACCGAATCGCGGAGCAGTGGATCACTACCACGCAGCGTGCCGACCACGTTCACGGCCGTACGCCGGCGATCGGCGGGCACGGTGTCGAGGGCGGCGAAGCCCGGATAGAGAGCGGGTCGCACACGCGTGACGACGGTCCCGTTGCCGAGAGTGCGGGACTGGGTCACCACAGCCACCGGCACCCGCTGGAAGAATCCGCTGTCACCGACGGGTTGCAGACCGGCGCGTTGCATCTCGGCAGCGATGAGGCGTGCGGCGCGCGCCGAACCGGCCGTGCCCGTCCCGCGCCCTTCCATGGAGTCATCGGCGAGGGCGCTCAGCAGGCTGCGCACGTCGGTTTCGCTGATGGTGGCTGCCGCCGGGGTCGCCGCTTGTGCCGAGGACGACGGCGACACACCGGCAGACGAGCAACCGAACGGCGCGACGAGAAGAAGAGTGGCGCAGGCGCGAACGGCCTTGGCGAACCTGGTCATCACGGTGGACGGCAGAGGTGAACCGGCAGGGGACTCGACGACCCTTCCGGGAGAGTACCGCGGCGTCGCAAGGAGCGCCACGGTTTCGGACGGCCCGGAGGGTGGAACGTGCCTTGCCTTTTCGACGGGTGGAAACCGTTCAATCGCTCATTGGAGGTTGCATGCGTCAACGTCGTACCCGTTCCATCCTCGCCGCGTTCGCCGTACCACTCGCCACGGCGCTCGTGGTCGGCCTCGGGGCGCTGCGGACGCCCGCGGCGTCCCCCGACGAGGCCCTCAGCCTGCGCGCGGACCTAACCACCCGCAAGCTGACCGTTCAACGTGGCGGCGAGGTCATCAAGGAATACGACGTCGCGGTGGGGACGCCGAAGTATCCGACACCACGCGGGTCATTCATGATCCGGAAGATCGTCTGGAACCCAAAGTGGGTTCCACCCGACTCGAAGTGGGCGCAAGGGAAGAAGCCGGCAGCGCCGGGCAGCGAGCGCAACCCGATGAAGCTCGTGAAGATCTTTTTCCAGGAGCCGGATTACTACATCCACGGCACCGGTGACACGACGTCACTGGGTGAAGCGGCGTCGCACGGATGCCTGCGCATGGACCCCAACGACGCCGGAGAGCTGGCGCTCCTGCTGATGGACAACGATGGCGTATCTCGCGACTGGGATTGGGTGAAGGGAATTCTCCACCTCGGCGCCGAACGCGCGGTCTCGCTGGCCACCCCTGCCCCGCTCGACGTCGGCGGCTGATGCCCGTTGCCAGCCTCGGCCGCGGCACGTGAGTTGCCCGAGCGAGGTCACCCTTCAGATCCCTCGAGGAAATCATCATGGGCATTCTCACCTGGATCATCGTTGGCCTGATTGCCGGGGTGCTCGCGTCGCTCATCATGGGCGGCACGGGCTACGGCCTGGTCGGCGACATCATCATCGGCATCGTGGGTGCGTTCGTCGGCGGCTGGATCATGAGCCGCCTGGGTGCGAGTTCCCCGTTCGGCGGGCTGGCGGGCGTGATCTTCGTGGCATTCATCGGCGCGGTGGTGCTGCTCTTCATCCTCAGGCTGTTGCGCGGAGCGACTCGACCTTGACGAAGGCAGGTCGCGCCAACGAGACAGCCGCGATCAGGCTGGATCGGTAGCAGCACCGGAAGGAACGCGAGAAGAGGCGGGAGCAGCGGATCGGATCCGCTGCTCCCGCCTCTTCTCGCGCGTGCATCCTCGCGTCTAGCGTTCGTCCGCCGAGGGCCCGTAGATAGGAGGGACGGCGATGTCGTTCAGCCGCAGATAGACGCTGAGCTGTCCCCGGTGATGGACCTGGTGACTCAGCACGAAGGTGCGCCACGCCGCGAGGCGCGGGAGGGTGAATACCACGTGGCTGCCTGCGCGCAGCGTCCAGGGCTCACGGAGCTGCGCATCGGACACGGCGCTGATGGCGCGACGCGTGGCCGCCACGTTGCTGTCGAACAGCGCGAGCGCGTCGTCTCTCGAGGTCCAGGAGGCGTGCGTGAGGCCGCTGCCGGCGGACGCCTGGAAGTCGAGCTCCGGCTTCGTCGCGACGGCCACGCCGTAGCTCTCGATGTTGGCGAGGTGGATCGCCAGCTCACCCATGCTCATGGACTTGGCGTGCGGCTTCCATGTCGCGCGGTCATCGGGGACGCGCGCGAGAAGACTGCGCGTCAGCTTCGTCTCGTGGTCGAATTCGGCGACGAGCCCGTCGGCGATCGGCATGCTGGTCAGTCCGCAGAGGTAAACGTGATGTCGGTGTCGATCGGCTTGCCGTGGCGCCACACGCCGGTGCCGCTCTTCGGCGGGGTCACGACCTCGAAGCGCACCTCGAGGGGCTGGGGCGCGTCCGCGAAGGTGGGACGCAGGTCCTCGAGCACGGCGCTGTAGGCTGCCTCGTGGTCGCTCGCCGAGACGATGCCAACGTGAATGGGATGCGCGAAACGCTGCATCTCCATGGCTCCGGGCATCTTCTCGGCGATGTAGTAGACGTAGGTGTACACGATCGGTCGCTTGGCTGGTCGAGAGCGGACGGCGCGGGATGGCGGCACGGAGCGGGCTCGGCCCCGGCGGCACGTACGACGATATAGCCCTCCGGCGGCGCGGACGCCAGCGCGGAGGGCCTCGATGGGCGCTACGGCGTGGGGGTGGTGCCGTTTCCGCCAGCGGCGTCGGTCAGGTCCACCATGAAGACGAGGACACTGTTGCCGGGAATGATGACGTTGCCATTCCCGTCCCGGAGATCATTAAGCCCATACGCCAGATCGGGCGGCACGATGATCTGCCTGCGGCCGCCTACACGCATGCCGTTCAGCCCGATCTCGAAGCCAGGTGTGATCGACCCATTTCCGGTGATGAAATGTGCTGGAGCACCGGACTGCGAGCTCGTGGCTGTGACAGAGTCGAACTGGACGCCCGTCGACAGATACGCGTGATAGTACATGTAGGAGTCCTGCAACGGCGCGATCACGGGCCCCGTTCCCACCGTAATGTCCCGGTAGTACACGCCCACATCGGTCTTGGTGGAATTGGCGAGATCGACGTTGAGAGAAGGGTCGAACGTCGTATTCGCGACCGTGGCGTACTCCTGGGGCGCCGTGGTGTCGAGACAGGCTGTAAAGCCAATGGACATCAGGGCGAGCGCGAGAAACTTGAGGCGTGTCATTGGAGTGAGGTGTCTGGAATCGAGTGCACAGGTGCCAGGATGAATCTTGCGAAGTGCGAACGCGCTCAGCTCGGGCGGCCCGGCTCGCGGTCCCGACGCACCGGAACCCGCCGGCCCTTGATGGTGGTGCCACGCAAGGTGTCGATGATGCCGTCGGCAATCTCATCGGGTACCTCGACGAGGGAGAATCGTTCCGTGATCTGGATGGCCCCGATGGCGCGCGGGTCCACGCCGGCCTCGTTGACGATGGCGCCCACGAGGTCGGCGGGGCGGATCTTGGCCAGGCGACCCGCGCCAATGTAAAGGCGCGCGACGTCCCATTCGGGGGTGATGCGCTCGCCCTTCCCCTTCGTCCGTCGTGGCGCGCCACCAGCCTCTGGACGGCGAGCGTTCCCCGCGGAAGAGCGATCGCGGTCCTGACGCGGCGGACGGTCGGTGCGCAGCGCGACGACGGGAATCTCCTCCTCGTCCGCGGCGCGTTCGCTGGCGTCGGCCTGCTTCACAGCCGCGGCGGCGACGTCCATGACGTCGAACTCCTGGGCCAGCGAATCCACGAGCACGCGATACTGATCGAGGTCGCCGGCAAGGATGGTCTCGCGCAGCGACGCGCGCGTGAGCTCGAGGCGTCGGGCGCGCAGGTCGGCCACCGTGGGCACGGCCGCGATCTCGATCTTCTGCCTGGTCTGCTGCTCGATGTTGCGCAGCAACCGGTGCTCGCGCGGCTCGGCGAGCGTGATGGCGACGCCTTCGCGTCCCGCGCGCCCGGTCCGTCCGATGCGGTGCACGTACGCTTCGGCCGAGCTGGGCACCTCGTAGTTCACGACGTGCGAGACGTGCTGCACATCGAGCCCGCGCGCGGCGACGTCGGTGGCGATGAGCAGGTCGGACGTGTTGGCGCGGAACTTCTTCATCACGCGGTCGCGCTGCTCCTGCGACAGTCCGCCGTGCAGCGCTTCGGCGCGATATCCGCGCGCATTGAGCGTCTCGCTGAGCGCGTCCACTTCGGTGCGCGTCCGGCAGAAGACGATGGCCGAGGTGGGGTTCTCCACGTCCAGGACGCGACCCAGCGTCGCCATCTTGTGCGCACGGCCGACGATGTATGCAACCTGTCGCACGCGCGGGGCGGTACCGGCCGCGACGACCTCGCGGTCGATGCGCACGCGCACCGGGTCCTTGAGGTGCTTGTTGGCGATGTCGGCGATGCGCGGCGGCAGCGTGGCGGAGAAGAGCGCCGTCTGCCGCTCGGCGGGCGTCGCCTCGAGGATGGCCTCGAGATCTTCCGCAAAGCCCATGTCGAGCATCTCGTCGGCTTCGTCCAGCACGACGAGCTTGACGTTCTCCAGGTGCACCGTGCGGCGCCGGATGTGGTCCAGCGCGCGGCCGGGCGTGGCGACCACGACGTCGACGCCCCGCTTGAGGGCGCGGATCTGGTTCTCCATGCTCGCGCCGCCGTACACGGGCAGCGCGCAGACGTCCATCGGCTTGCCGTAGCGGTTGACCGCCTCGGCCACCTGCATCGCGAGCTCGCGCGTGGGCACGAGCACGAGCGCGCGGGTGCGCTCGCGCGCGGGCGCTTCGGGATCGAGCACGTGCATCATGGGGAGCGCAAACGCCGCGGTCTTGCCGGTGCCGGTGGCGGCCTGCCCCAGGACATCGCGGCCGG